>Ga0207416_1000536_pt1 | contig 63498 bp, 57 predicted proteins | sample PaiPotPPM11metaG_FD_184107 | JGI IMG/M metagenome (GOLD analysis project Ga0207416, IMG submission 184107) | Iron sulfur acid spring bacterial and archeal communities from Banff, Canada, to study Microbial Dark Matter (Phase II) - Paint Pots PPM... ... | reverse complement strand
GCATGCCTTTGAGGGCAATGCGAAAACGCCATTCGTCGTTCAAGCGAGCGATTGGGAAAGGCGCTGGGCCGAGGATCTCTCCCACGCCGGCGGCTTCCAGAACCGTCGCATATTTGCGAGCCTGTTCGAGCACTTGCGGCCGGTTTCTCCCAAATATCCCCAGGTACAGCAGTTCGGCCGAGGGCGGATAACGCATGGCGACGCGTTCCGCCAACTCTTGACGCGCGAAGCCGGTGTAATCGTGCGCGGCCGCGTGTACGATCGCGGTATGTTTCGGCGAGTAGGTTTGGACGATCGCTTCGCCCGGACGCGAACGCCCGCTGCGCCCGCACACCTGCATGACCAGCGAAAACGTCCGTTCGGCCGCCCGAAAATCGGGCGCGTGCAGACCGACGTCCGCCGCCACAACGCCGACCAGCGTCACGGTTGGAAAATCCAATCCTTTGGCAACCATCTGCGTGCCCACGAGCACGTGGCCTTCTTCCCCGAACGCGTCCAACAAACGGGCGTGCTCGCCGACGCGCGTGGTGGTATCGCTATCCATGCGAATCACGCGCGCATCGGGATAGAGCCGTTGCACTTCTTCTGCCACCCGCTGCGTGCCGACGCCCAGTTCCTTGATCGATTCGTTGCCGCACACCTCACAGCGTTCCGGAATTCCGCGTTGCGCGTCGCAGTAGTGGCAGCGCAGCAACCCTTCGGCCCGGTGCACCGTGAGCGACACGCTGCAGCGCGTGCATCCCGGCACGGCCCCGCACGCCCGGCACAGCAAAAAGCTGCCGCTTCCGCGACGATTCACGAAGAGCACGGTTTTTTCGCCGAGCTGCATGCGGCCGTCCAGCGCTTGCGCGAGCGCGCTGCTGAAGATCCGGCGGTTGCCGGCTTCAAATTCTTGCGCCATGTCCACTATGCGCACGGCCGGCAGTTCTTGCCGCGTTGCGCGCGTGCGCAGCTCGTGCAGTTCCACCCGGCCGGCCAGCATATCGGCATAACTTTCGAGCGGCGGCGTCGCGCTTCCAAGAAGCAGCACGCCTTGCTCCAAGCGCATGCGCTCGCGCCCGACTCGCACCGCATGATAGCGCGGCGAGCTATCCTGTTTGTACGAGGTCTCATGGGCTTCATCGATCACCAGCAGCCGCACGTCCCGCATCGGCGCGAAGACCGCGCTGCGCGCCCCGACGACGACATCTACATCTCCATTCGAGCAGGCTTGCCACGCGTCAAAACGTTCGCGCTCTGAGAGCGCCGAATGCAGCACTGCAACGCGCTCGCCGAAGGCTTGCTCGAACCGCCGCGCGATCTGCGGCGTGAGCGAGATCTCGGGAACCAACACGATTGCGCGCCCGCCCGCGCGCAGCACGTGCTTGATCGCCTCGATATACACGAAGGTCTTGCCGCTGCCGGTGATGCCGTGCAGCAGTATCTCGCTATGCGTGCGCGCGTCGAGGTTCGCGCGGAGCGCGTCGATTGCCGACTGCTGTTCGGGCGTCGGATCGAAGAGCGGCGGAGGAAGGCTTTCACGCTGCGGCACCCGCGCCGGGACGATCTCTTCTTCACGAATCGCGCCCGATTTCACGGCCCGCGAGATGATCGCGGTTGAGAAGCCTGCGAGCAACGCGTCGGCGCGCGGAACGCCGGGCTGTTCGCGCACGAAATCCAGCAGCGCTTTGGCTTTGGGTCCTTTTATCGCGCCCTCGCCGAGCAGCAAAACTTTGACCCGATACTCATGCGTGCGCGCGTCGATAAAGCGGCGCTCCCGCGACAGGTCCCCGCTACGTACCAGCGCATTGAGATAGCGCATCAGCGCGATCCGGTCGCCGGTGCGGCGCGCCTCCGGATGGCGTAGCAGTTGGTCAAGTGTAAAACCTTCCGCGAAATCTTCCCATACCAGCGAGAGCAGCCGGCCCGGCACCGACGGATAGCGTTCGCGATTGGGCTGCAGCGTGACGCGAACGAACGTATCGACCGTGCGCGGCACCGCTCCGCTGAGGACGACCGTCGAGAGCGCTTCTCCGAGCGTGCACAGATAATGCGCCGCGACGAATTTTGCGAGCTGCAAACCGACCTCGTTGAAGGCGCGCGGCACACCGACGTGCGCGTTCACCGCGCGCAGCGGCCGGTCCGCCTCGACGGTACGCGGCTCCGAGACGACAAACGCGACATGCTCGCGGCTGCCCATCGGCACGCACACGACGTCGCCGATGCGCAGCTCCAGATCGCGCGCGTCGTAACTCAATGGCAGGTCGAAGCGCGGCGACCGGATCGCGGCCAAGGCATCAATCGAGCGGACTAGCGGAATTCTGCGCCTCCCGGGAGCTCTGCGATCCGCCTGAGCACCGCTTTCACGGCGGCATCGGATGCTTCTACTCCATACTCCACGTCGCCAATCGCGCGTGGTAGCACGAATCGTAAACGTCCCGCTCGTTTCTTCTTATCGGCCTGCATTGCAGAAAATATCGCCGCCGGCGAACGCCGCGTGCAGACCGGCAGTTTCAGCAGCGTCAGCAGCGTGAGCACCCGCAGGTGCTCGTCACGCGAAAAGCGCCCGGTTCGCAGTGCCAGCAAGCCGGCCGCGCGCAGCCCAATCGAGACGCCCGCTCCGTGCGAGACGCGATATCGCGACGCACGCTCGAGCGCGTGGCCAAAGGTATGACCGAGGTTGAGCAGCTCGCGCGCGCCGCGTTCCAGCCGGTCGTCGGCAACAATCATGGTCTTCACCTTGAGTGAATCTGCAACCACGTTTTCCCACGGCCAGCGCCAAAACGCGTGCGGCGCCAGCTGCTCGAGACTTTCGAACAGCTCGCCGCCTTCAATGATCGCGTGTTTGACCATCTCTGCTAAGCCTTCGCGCAGGTTGCGGTACGGGAGCGTCGCCAGCGCGTCGATGTGCGTGAACACGGCGACCGGATTTGCGAACGTGCCAGCCAGATTTTTCCCATCCCGCAAATCCACGCCGGTTTTCCCGCCGATCGCGGCATCGACCATCGCCACCAGTGAGGTCGCGACGTGCGCGTACGGCACGCCCCGCATGTAGATCGATGCTGCGAACCCGAAGAGATCCGCCGCTACTCCGCCCCCCACTCCCACGACGAGGGTCTGCCGGTCGGCGCCACTGCGCAACAACGCGCGCAGCACTTCTTCCACCGTAGATAGCCGTTTGCGCCGTTCGCCCAACTTCACCGGAATAAGCGCAAGGCGCCCGCGCAATCCGCGCGTGAGTTGGCGCGCATACGGCACCACGTTGGCATCGCACAAAACGACGAAACGGTCGGCGCTTTGGTTGACGAAATTCGAAAACGCGGGCCGCACCGACGGCGCGACGAAAACGGGATACCCGAGATCGCGGTTTTCGGAGGCTTCCGCGCTCACGGCGTATCTTCGTTCAGTTGCTGGATGATCGCGTCAACGACTCGCGGCGGCGTCATGTGAGCCGCTTCGATAATCACCTCGGATTGCATGTAGAGCGGCAACCGCTTCGCGTAGAGCGCCTCAACCGCCGACGCGGTCGGCGCTTTGCCCAGCAGCGGTCGCACATTCTTGCTACGGCGTATGCGCGTCAGCAACTGCGTGGGTGAGAGTTTGATAAATACGCAATAGGCGCTCTTCTTCAATAGTTCCAGGGATGGCGCATAGGTGACGGCTCCCCCGCCGAGCGCGACAACCGCCGGTTCTTCGCCTTCGATAATCTTGGACAGCTCGGCAAATTCAAAGCCGCGAAACGCATCTTCCCCGATCTTTTCGAAAATTTCAGAGACCGGTCCATGCTTTTTCGCGATGACCTCGTCCAGATCGTAAAATCTCCGGTTGAGCCGGCGCGCGAGCTTCTTGCCAATCGTGGATTTTCCGACCGCCATAAACCCGGTGAGGGCGATGTGGCGTTTCATTTAACCGGCGCTCGCGCTGCGCGCCTCGCCGCCCCCCACGAGCAAAAGCTCGCGGGGTCCCCCACGTACTTACTCCAAGCTCGATTCCCTAAACATTTCACCGAGCATTGCCGGTCTGATCAAATAAGGCATTGGCAGCTGCGGTGCTGCGGTGCAGATTATCGAGCGTCTCTTCGATCGAATCGCCGCCGTATTTTTCGAGCACCGGCCCGGCGAGCGCAAGCCGCACCATCGCTTCGCCGACGATCGCCGCCGCCGGCACGACGCAGACGTCGCTGCGCACGACCGTCGCAGGCCCCACGGTTTTTTCTTGGAGATTGACCGACGGCAGAGGCTTCACCAGCGTCGGGATAGGCTTGACGCTGACGCGCAAGACGATCGGCTGGCCGTTGCTCATGCCGCCCTCGATCCCGCCCGCGCGATTGCTCGTGCGCACGACTTGCGCTTCATCTAAAGAGAACGAATCGTGGGCGGCCGACCCGGAGCGCGAGGCGACGTCGGCGCCGAGCCCGACTTCAACTGCTTTCACCGTTTGCATGCCCATCAGCGCGCCCGCCAAGACTCCGTCGAGCCGCGTGTCGGGCTGACGATTACTCCCGATTCCGACGGGCATCCCGTCGACGCGCACGATGTATTGACCGCCGAGCGTGTCGCCCGCCTCTTTGGCTTTATCGATCGCTTCGATCATCGCGCGCTCAGCCTTTGGATCGGGGCAGCGAACGTCACTGCGCTCCACGTCCTCTTGCGAGAAGTTTTCGATGTCGCCGGCTTCCACCGGGCCGATGCGATGGACATACGATCGCGTCGTGATGCCAAGCGCTTCCAGGAATTGCGCGCAGATCTCGCCCAGACACACACGCATCGCGGTTTCGCGCGCACTGGCGCGTTCTAACACGTTCCGTAGATCGCGCTGACGGTATTTCAGCGCGCCGGCATAGTCGGCATGACCAGGGCGCGGATTCGTTAATGGTTTGCCCGCGCCCGTGATTGGATCCATTAAGTCCCGGTTGTTCTTGTAGTCGCGATTGCGAATCATCACCGCGAGCGGTGAACCCAGCGTGTACGATCCTCGCAAGCCGGCGAGAAATTCGACTTGGTCGAGCTCGATCTTCATCCGCTTGCCGCGGCCGTACCCACCCTGCCGCCGGCCTAGTGTGGCGTCAATCCGTTCGACGTCAAGATGCAGCTGCGCCGGCAAGCCTTCAAGAATCCCGACGAGGGCGGGGCCATGCGATTCGCCCGCAGTGAGATACCGGAACATTACGCCGTGGGTTCGGCGCTATGCGAGCGTTCCCATCGCCCGGGGCTAGCGGCGCGTTGCCGCCTTTTTTCTGGGACGGCCGCCCTTGGCGCCGTTGCGGCGTGCGGCTCGCGCCTTTGCAGGCGATGTGGCGCTGCCGGCGCGCGCATACGGGTCTTCTCCCATCACGGCGTGGCGGAGCAACCCGAATGACGATATCTGCATGTCATATGCGTCGATATCAAATGAGCGGCGGTCGACGCCCATCTTGATTTTCTTGAAAGCCGATTTCGGAATCCCCCGCATCCCCCGAACGTTTCTAAGCCATCTGCGCGGGATTATTACAAGCGCTCCGCTGGGCATCGTTATCGTCAAGGTGTCAGATTCGGGCTCATACGACACCGCGACAGGCGCCCGACGAAATTTCTCGGCGTCTAGCTTGCGAGCTCTAGCTATCTCCTCGTCATCAAAACGACTTGTCCCGATCATGATACTTATTCCAAACCTCCCAGCAGGTCGTCAACCGTCTCATTACGAGCCTTCGGGCACGTCGAAGGTCCGATTTCTTCAAGCTGCTGCCGGCTTCTTCCAAGAACACACCATCCGCATCCGCTGCCAGGCGAACTTTCACTAAGCCTTCAGCGCTAATAACGTGAACATGCGGTGGGGGATGATCGTCGACGTGCACCATGATCCGCAGGTCGCCTCCCCTCGGACGAACCTCCGGCATACATGATACCCAACGTGCTGGGTTTTTGCAAGCGCCACGAGGCACGCCTGGCCGACGTGCCTTCACTTGACGCTCCCCGCATCGCTCGTTGCGCGCAGCACGTGCGGCGTAATCAAGAATATGACTTCGTCTCGCTGGTGCGTCCTTTGGCGATCTTCGAAGAGTTTTCCGATTATCGGTATTGAAGAAAGCCCCGGAACGCGTGTGATCGCCTCCGAATCGATATCCCGCAATAACCCTCCGAGTACGATTGTTTCGCCGTCTCTGACCCTCAGTTTTGAATCGACTTTGCGGCTGGTCAGCACCGGATAGCCACCAACGAAACCCTCGATAGCACTGTATTCGGGATGCATCTCGGCTGTGACGCTGCCGTCATTCCCAATTGTCGGTGTCAAACGCAGCTTGACTCCGATGTCCACGAACTGAACCTGCTGTCCGCCTAGGCGCGGGTCGTAATACGTCACGGGATACGTCTCGCCGATGAGGAGATCGGCCTCATGATTGTTCAGCGTTAGGAGTTTGGGCGTCGCGAGAATCCGCGCGTGTCCAGAGCTTATCAAAGCATTGAGCCTCGCGTTGATTGCCAGAGAATTCCGCGCGAACGCATAGGTCGTGGCGCCTGCCACAGCTTGTCCGCTAAGGTCGTATCCGCCCAGTTGGACGCCTATATCGCTCTGTTCGTTAATCGGTCTAACATCGGCGACACGCACTTCGAACAACACTTGTGGGCTCGGAACGTCCATGCGTTCTATAAATCGTCCGGCCACCGATTGCACATCGTCTCCCCCTCTTACCAACACGGCGTTCTGCGCATCGTCGGCAATCACGAGGGTGTCGGGGAGCGCGCCCTTTAAAGAAGACGTTATATCTGAGGGTCGTGAATACCGTAAGCGATAAACCTGAATAATCTTGCCGGACTTAGAACTTGAATCGCTTACATCGATCGCGCCGGCAAGCGCGCGAGCTCGTACAATTGTTGCACGAGCACCGGACACGAGCAGCCTCCCAGTCCGTTTATCCGAAACGATCGTCGTCCCCGGCGGTAGTGCGCTCTCCATCTCCTTCGCCACGGCTGTAACATCGCTGTTCATCAACGTCAGCACTGCCGTTTCCGGCCCATTTTCCTTGCTATCGCCCGCGTAACGGCGATTCATCGATTCAGCCGTACCAACGACGATGACCGAGCCGATGCGATGAATAGCCAGCCCCTGGGACTCAACGAGGACCGCTAGGGCCTGCTCTAACGAAACATGTGCGAGCCGAAGCGTTATTTTTTCCGGTCGAATCGATGAATCGGCCACAATGTTAGTCTCTGACTCGGCGCCTAACAGCATGAGAACCTCCGCTATTGTTGCATCCCGTACGTCGATAGTGACTGTGCCGGCTTGCGCAACACCCCGAGCCCCTAAAACACTGATCAATGCCATCAACACCAGAAAACTTCTCATGGAAATTCCCTATCGAGCGTCAAGACCGATCCATTGCTTAATTGAACGCGGTCAAAAAGAATCGCCTTGATGGTGAAAGAACCGATTTTATCCCCCACGCCCACGATCCGCGTGACGCCGTTGATCTCAACCAGCGCCCGCGCGGTTCGCCCAATGGCAATAGCATGGATTGTTTCGATCGGCATGCTAAGCGATGATATCGGATGTCCTTGAACGACTTTCATACCTACGATGTCGCGGCCGCCCTTGGCCGGCGGTGCGACGGCGAAGTCCTGCTGATGTTGAAAGCCAGCTACGAACGGATCGCGATCTACGACGATCGGTTTTCCTTCCAGGGGCGCAGTGACTGCGCTGAAGGCCGGATTCGCTTTGGGTGACATTTTGCGTTTGGCGGTCCGGTCCGACGGCCACGCAACCATCGGCAGCAATATCGCGGCGCACAACCCAACGACGATGCAGTTCTTTATCACTGCTCGCCGCTCGGTGCTTTCAATCGGCGGAAGCATCGGCTGCGTCCAGCAAGAGCCTATATAAGGTTAGCCGTATGCTAACATCGAGCTGCTTTTTGCCCCGCGTCGAAGATACAGATGACGCGGCAAGCTGCGCGCTATCTAATCCGACGAGCGACCGTTGTTCGGTCACCTCCTGAAGGAAACGAACGACGGAACGGAAGTCGCCACGAACGAGAATGGACATGGGAGTGGGCAAGAGTTTGGCTTGCGGAGTGCGCGGCGCAAGGGACTCGTGTGCGGGGGTTATGGAAACGACCTTCAGCTGCAGCCGGCCGGCGAGCGTTTCGAGCTCCCTAAGGAACGCCGCCGTTGAAATCGCGAGCCGCCGTTCGTTCGATACCCGCGATAAGTCGCTCCAGGCTCGCAACTGTTCCCGGCGAAGGACGTCCACGCGTTCGATTATCGCATTGCCGTCGTCTATCCGGCGTTGGAACTCTTGGGTCGCCAACTGAGCCGAAGCTATTGAGTTCTCCGCTGAAACGATTTCGCGACAGGCTGCCATAAATACAACAAACGACAAGACCCATGCAATTCGCCGGCGATCGGCACGGCGGATTCGTAAGGTCAAGGCTTGAGACTGGCAAGCTGAAGCGAAAACCGTAACCCCAACGGTCCGATCGTGTCTTGCGCAATTTCCGTGCCCGTTAAGGTTGGTTGTCCCACGACGGGGTCGGCCGCGAAATGTAGTAAGGTGTTGCTTAAGCCGCTGAGGCCTTGAGTGCGCCCATCGATTGACAGTCCCGTGCCGTCCGGCGTAATGGCCGTAAGCCATACGTCCCGCGGCAGAACGCGCGCGATCTCCGCCAGCCGGCGCGCGGTTGCCGTGCCCGATCCGGCGATGCTGCGAACCCGGGAATCCAAATCCGTTAGAGCTTTTACGTGTCTTTCGTAGATTTTTGCTTGGTTGAGAGCTCTTACGTGCTCTGCGTACACCCGGGCACGAATATTTTCATCCTGAACGGCTCTCTGCAGGCGCACGGTCTCACCCCCCCACACAACGCCGGCGAACACAACCGAGTACAGCAGCGCTCGGATTGGCGCTCCCAAATACGACGGCAAACGATATGCCGACAGCACCTCTCTTAGTGATGGCCCGTTGCGAAGATAATCAAACGACGTCATGCGTCAGCTATCTGGCCAAAGCCGCAGCCAGCGTCCAGTCCGCGGCGCTCGAGGATATGACATCATTGGTATATGTTTCACTGTTCAAGAGCCGGCTTACGGCTAGCTCGCAATCTACCGAGCTGGCTATCGCCAGGTCCGCGATCAGGCCGGGGAGTCGCGCGCCATTGCCAACCACAGCCACGCGACGTACTGAAGAGACCGCGCTTGCTGAGTTAATAAGCGATCCTAGCACCGCCATAAGCTCCGCCCGGACTCGTTCTCCAGCTCCCGCCGTTCCTAGAATTCGCTTGCGTTTCTCAGCCGTGCTTTCATCAAGGCTGAGATCACTCTCGATTCCCGCAGTGATATCGGCCCCGCCCATCCGAGTTTGAAAAGCTTCGAACGAGTTGTTCAAGTAAAACGTCGCCCGAAAATGCCCGACGTCAAGGATTCCATCGTAGTCGGGGAAGGCTCGGCGCAGGGCACACCCTTCGTCATCGATTACTTGAGGGCGAAGCCCGGCTTTTCGCAGACAATTGGTTCTCGCTTTTAGCGAATGAGCTCGCACGATCCCAAACGCGCACAGGCCGGACTCTTCTCCCACTTGCCGGATTCGTACGATGGCTTCATCGATCGGGTAATCGATGTAACGCATGGCCTCAAAATGAGCGGTCCTGTAACGCTCAAACGCGGTCATGCGCGGGAGCCGCAATGTCCGCAAGGATGCCGCGGGCAGCCCGATAGCAGCAACGCAGCGGCGCTCGCGCGTATCGAGTTCCCGGATAGCGTCCTCCAGCAACGCGGCTACGTAATCCGATTCCACAATGTCTTCAGGCGTGACTGCGCCGGTAGGCAAGTCTCGCGTAGCAACAGCGCGCACGTGCCGATTTCTCCGGACATAAATCGAATGGACAACTCTCACTCGCGTTGTTCCGAGATCGACACCCAGTGGAAGCGACCGCGCTTTCATGCGCTTACAAAGGACAACACGGCTAACGTGCCGGCCATCAAGTAGGGCGCGAACGGGACGCTGCTCTTTCGGTCGGCTCGGTGCGTTATCAGCAACATTATCGCGACGAAGGCTCCAAGAATAAAAGCAAGGCCTATGGAAACCAGCACCTGCTTTGGGCCGAGCAATGCCCCAACGCACGCAGCAAGCTTCGCGTCGCCTAAACCTATGCCGCCGCCGCGTGATATTACATACATCAACAAGATGGGGAGTGAGCCGTAGACCGCTCCCGTTAGAACATCAATTTCATTACCGGCGAACGCCGACATTAGGCACGCGACGAGCAAGCTCGGGATCGTAATGACGTCCAGGATATAGCCAGCCTTGACGTCGGTCACGACGCTGACTCCGATAGCTCCCGTCAATACGCAGAACGAAATCAACTGAGGTATGTGCATCGCCCGACCGGCAAGCTCGGTTTCACATAAGGTCCATAGTCCGAGCGCGACTGCGCTTCGTGGCGTGAAAAGGCTTGTTGGGACGGCCGCTCGCCGCACCACCGTCACGGCCGCGAAGAGGAGCACGCTATTTATTGCTGCGGCGACTCCAAATTCGGCGACGAAAGCGATCATCGTTTAAATTCGGCGAGCGCCGCCATCGCGGGCCGATAGCCCGGCCGTAATCGCAGAGCGGCATTCCACAGCTTCACCGCCTGGGAAAGCTTCCCCGAGCGTTTTGCCGCCCAGCCCGCGAACGCATATTCTTGAGGATCGCGCGTCAGGCGAGCTGCGCGGTCAAAATCCAGTAGCGCTGCCCGATAACGCTTCAAAAGCAGCTGGCACATGCCTCGATCGAACAATACGGTCGGATCGTCGTGTCGTTTAGCTAGGTACGCCGAAGCCACGCCGACCGCCGAGCGCAGTGCTTGAGGCGTCCGACGCTGCAGCGACACAAAAATGAAGCGGTCGGCTGCAATAGACGAACTCGAATCCAGCCATAGCGCTCGACGGTAGCGATTGCTCGCGCCATCGTAAGAGTTCCGCACCAGCATCTCATCCCCGCGAACGATGAGCGCGCCGGCAAGCTGCGTGTGAAACAAGATAATGCTGACCGCTATACCCAACAACGCAACCGCAAACCGACGCGCTGCGTTATCCATGCATGGCTCAGGCGACAACGCCATAGAAACCAGCGAGCGCAAGCATTAGAGCTCCACCGATAACGCGTGTGGCACTTTGAAATGATGCGTTAGAAAGCCCCGCGCCGATCGCTCGTGAACTCGTGGCGACAATTGCAAGCGGCGCGGCATGCCCCAAAGCAAAACAGGAAATCGTCATCCAGGCAAAGACGAGTCCCGTAGTGCTTGCATAGGCAATCGACGCGGCGACGATCGGCACGCAACAAGGAGACATTGTAGCTGCGGAAGACGCACCAAGAAGAAAAATCGCACCGTTAGACCGGTACTGCCGGCCATCGCTGCGATGTTCGCAGACGCGATCCTTCCTTAGTAGCATAGTCAAGCCGGCTACTCCCATCGCAGTTGCGGCTGCTAAATAGATGTAGCCTGAATACCTGAACATCTGCCACAGAAGCGAGCCGCCGACCGCAAGCACCGAATACGCGGCCACCAATCCTGCGATGAAAGCAATGAGCACACGCCAAACCTCGCGCGGTGTCTTATTGAGGGTCAAAGCGGCGACCGTGACCAGCCTGGACGCGACGCACGGCCCGATACTGACAGCAACCCCAGCCGCGAAAGCCAAAGGAGGCGCCCAAATATTCCTGGCCGCAACGGCCTGCAACGCAGCCGACGTGACGTCCATCATGATCCTTGGGTGGCAGATGCCGCAAAACCGGATTTGTTATCGTAACGAATATGGGTGTTTGTAGTTCCGGGCGCGATATTTTGCAGCGTCGCCGGATCGTGCGAGCCTGGACACCATATGGTGTATCCGGCTACGCCGCCGTTGTCTGCGGCCGATACCGTGGTCAGGAGGTAGTACGTGTTGGGAATGGCCGCCGGATCCCTTGGAATAATACTAAGATAGCCGTTCATTGCCTTCGCCATGAACGTTGCTTCAATACTAGCAGTCGTTGCCGCCGGATAGGATTGCTTGTCCGTGTAGTACAGCTCAAGCGCAGTCGCAATGGTCTTCATATTGCCTATACAAGCAGCGGTTTGCGCTTGCGCACGGGCTCGCGTGAAATTCGGAATTAGGATGCCGGCTAAAATCGCGATAATTGCCACGACGACCATCATCTCCAACAAGGTGAAGCCGCGTTCTCGTTCCATTCACTTCTCCTCAACAGCGTTGCGCACATGAGAGTGCCCCGTATATCTCTAAACCGCGACGGCACTTCGCATTTTTTTAAGTGCCCGGCGGTGTAAGCGCGATATATGCCGCCGCGAATACCCGAGCCGGCCGGCAAGTTCGAGCTGGCTGTAACCGCCGGCGTATAACGCCAAGACAATTGCACGCTCCGTTCCGGTTAGGAGAGCCAACGCGTCTTGAATCACAATCGCGTTCTCGGGCTCGTCCATCATGTATGCCGCAGGTCTAAGTTCGTAGGGAGCAAGGGCGTCGAGCGATTCGGCGATCGCGCGGTCGCGGCAGGCGCACGCATCCGCGACCACCTGCGGCTTGACCTCAAGATAATCGGCCAACTCCGCGGTAGAGGGCTCGCGCTGCAGTTGTGCGACGAGCGTTTCCTGCGCAATCTGAACCCGTTTTTCCATCTTGCGCATTTGTCGCGGTGCACGCACGAGCCGCTCATGGTCGCGCACGAAATGCATGAGTTCGCCGATGATAAACAGCCATGCAAAGGCCTCGAAAGGCGTAGCTGCTGCCGGGTCATATCTATCACACGCCTTTATAAGACCGACTGCCGCTATTTGCTGCAGATCAGCTTTGTCCAGACCCGGACGCATGAATTTCCTACACGCTCGAGCACACAGGGCACCGTAGTCCTCGAACAACGTCTCGCGCGTGGGCGAATGGTCTTGCGACGCGATCATTTCATACTCCCGATAAGTGAATAAAGCGGTATGAAGACGGCCGCCGCGACCGCGCCGACGATACCGCCAAGCACGACAATCATCAGCGGCTCTAATGCAGAGCCGAGCTGCTGCAGCGCCGTTTCCACGTCAAGTTCGTAGTACTCCGCGATGCGAAGCAGCATCTCGTCAATTGCGCCGGTTTCCTCACCAACTCGCACAAGCTGAATGAACAACGAGTCATACATACCTGATGCTTGAAGCGGCGTCGCAATCGACGAACCCTCGGCTAGCGAGTCCTGCAGCCATTCAAGGCTCGTTCGTAATCGCGGGCTGCCCGTGGCTTGAACGACTATTGGAATGGCTCCATGCAGGCTAACGCCGCATCCTAATAGCATGCCGAGCAACCTCGCCAGGCGCGCAATTGCCGCTTTTCTTACGATTGCTCCCACTATGGGGAACGCGAGTTGCACGTTTTCAATAGTAGCGGCGCCACGAACGCTTCGGCCGTATCGCGCAAGGCCAATGGCGGCACAGCAGATGCCGGCGATCAGACCAACTACCAAGCCCGTCGATCGTAAGATTCCACCTGCAGCTACGAAGACGCGAAGAATCGGCGGCATCTGCACTTGCAACTGAGCGTACATGTTCTCAAAGATCGGGATCGTGATTGTAAGAAGAAGCCATGACACGACAAGCGTAGCGCATCCTACGATACACGGATAAGTCAGCGACGCCGTTAGCTTCTTCCGGAGAATGCGGTCTCGCTCGAGAGTCGCCGCAAGTCTGCCGAGCACTTCATCGAGTTTCCCGCCGCTTTCCCCGGTCTTGATCGCTCCTATCGACAAAGGCGAGAACTCCCGAGGGTGCTTCAGCATCGCCTCGCTGAGTGAAAGCCCAGCCTTAATCTCGGTCGTGATGCCGCGTAATGCTTCCCCTAAACGGTTGTCACTGCACTGATCGATGCACACGCTCAAAGAGCGCGGAAGCGACACACCCGCTCGCACCAGGGTCGCGAGCGACCGGAAAAATGCAACGACGGCCTGCTGCGACACGGAGCCTAATTGAAACATGCTCGAAAAGGCCCCGCGAACCGTTGCAGCCTCATCTAAGGAACTGATGAAAAGCGTCCTGTTCCCAAGGGCAGCCAGCGCATCGGTTAAGCTTGCCGCCTCCAAGGAGCCACGAACGAACCTTGCCGCTGAATCGCGCGCGGTGTAGTAGTACAGCATTACGCCGTGCACTCCGGGAAGCGTACCTCGTCGGGTCGATCGGTCGCCTCACGCGCCGCCTCGCACGTAATCTCTCCACGCGACAGCAGGTCGCCTAAGTGAGCTTCCATCGTCTGCATGCCGCTTGAACGGCTCGTCGCAACGATGTTTCGCAGATGGTGAACCTTTGACTCTCGGATTGCGCTGCGCACGGCATCGCTAGCAAACAAAACTTCAGCCACGAGCACTCTTCCAAGCCCACGCGCGCGCCGGACCAATCGCAAACAGACGATGCCCACGAGTGCTTCCGCTAGCTGCGACCTTACTTCGGCCTGTGCGGCACCTTCAAAGGTGCCGATTATTCGGTCGACGCTTTCTGAGGCGCTGCCAGTGTGCATCGTGCACAGCACGAGGTGTCCCGTTTCCGCTGCGCCCAGCGCACCGTGCATGGTCGCGCGGTCACGCATCTCTCCAACGAGGATTACATCCGGATCGCTACGCAACGCGCCAAGAAGCGCGGAGCTGAAGCTCGCTGCGTCCTTGCCGATCTCGCGCTGCGATACCAAACACCGATCGGAGTTGTGTTGATATTCGACAGGGTCTTCAATCGTAATAATGTGTTTAGCTTGCGTCCTATTGATCTGCTCGATCATCGCTGCCAGCAGCGTTGATTTTCCGCTCCCGGTCGGACCGGTGATGAGAATGAGCCCTTGCTTCTGCCGGGTGAATTCGGCGACAAAGGCCGGCAAGCGTAGATCTTCTAAAGCTGGAATTTCCGTGGCCAGCATGCGGACCGCCAAGGCTTGAGTGCCACGTACCATATACGCATGGACTCGGACAGGTCCGCAGTCAGAATCACTGTAAGCCACGGTCGCATCGCCGGTCGTAACGAGCTGCCTGCGCACCTTCTTGTGAAAGCAGTGCGCCACTATATCATCAATTTGAAGTCCCGTGACAAGATGATCGCTTCGCATTTCCAGGGAGCCGTCCACACGCAACGTTAGCGCGGTGCCGGCTGATAAATGCACATCGGAAGCTCGCATCTCCCGCGCCATATGCAAAACTTCTCTAAGCCGGAACGGCCGCTCGCTTTCAAGCATGTCCAATGGTTAAGACACGACGAAGCTCTTGTAAGGTCGTTTCTCCCGCCATCACTCTTTGTAGTCCGTGCTGAAACATGGGTTCGAACCCTCGCTGTTTTGAAATCGCTCTCAACGAAAGGCGCGGTTCATCCGACGATATAGCCTCTCTTACGACGTCGTCGATAAACAGTATTTCGAAGAGCGCGATCCGGCCCATATAGCCGGTCCCGGCACAATCGCCGCAACCTACCGATGCGAACACCGTTGCGCCTTCGGTAATCCGAAATTCACGCGCAGTATCTTTGGCGATTGGGAAGGTTTTGCGGCAGCGTTTACACAGTGCTCGCACGAGCCGCTGAGCGACAACGGCCGTCAAGCCTGCCGCAAGCGTTCTTCGTTTCACGCCTAGTTCTCTAAGGCGTTCTATGGCGCCAGGCGCGTCGTTGCTGTGCAGAGTTGTCAAGACCAGTTGCCCGCTCAACGACGCCGAGGCCGCTACTGCCGCGGTCTCGTGGTCTCGCATTTCACCGACCATGATCACATTCGGGTCTTGCCTCAAGAACGCGCGTAAAGCCGAGGCAAACGTTAAGCCGGCCCGCAAGTTCACCTGGACCTGCGCTACGCCGGGCATTCGCACTTCGATCGGATCCTCGACGCTGCAAAGGTTTTCCGAAGTTGCATCCCGCTGGCCCAACGCAGCGTAGAGCGTCGTGGTCTTACCACTTCCCGTTGGTCCAGCCGCTACGATAAAACCGTGCGGCCCGGTGCAGACTCGTTTGAAATCGTCGTAGTGTTTTGCCGGGATATCCAGCTGATCTAATTGCGGTGTACGCGCATGATCTGCCAGCAATCGAATCGCAAGCTTTTCGCCTGCGATCGTAGGAACCGAGCTAACGCGCGCGTCGAACGAGCGGCCTGCGATTTCGATGTTGTAGCGTCCGTCTTGCGGTTGCCTCTTGTCGGCAATATCCATGCCCGCCAGGAGTTTGAGCCGAGAGACCACCTGAACGTATACTTCCTCCTCTATTGCTGTCGAGCAATGGAGAATTCCATCGATCCTCTGCCTCACGCGCCCGCCGGACGCGGACGGTTCAATATGAACGTCCGAAGCGTTTCGGCACACCGCATCGCGCATGATGTCGTTGGCCAGCGTAACCGCCGGCGATTCCGAAAAGACTACGCTACTGTTCCGCAGCCGAACGGGTTGGTCATAAATGCTGTTCAGCCGAGCGCGTATCGCTTCACGCGGCGCGGCGAACGCACGCACGTGCATTCCAGTACTAAATCTTATTTTCTCAAGGGTAACGCTTTCGTCCGGATCCGGAACGATAACGGTCAACTGGTTTCCATCGCTGGAAACCGACAGAATATCGTACCGAAGCGCTAGCGCTTGCGGAATTTTCCGTAATGCGTCCGATTCTACGGGAAGGGACGCAACGTCGATAGCACGAGTGCTATCCAAGCCTCTAAGAGCCACACCCGACCCCTTCGAAAGACTGTTAGCGTGCGTTCACCATAGAGGCAAACGCATGACAAACATGTATCACATGTTGACGACTTGGGCAATCTCCCGGCAACAAAAAAGTATGGTCCATCTTTCCCGGGACCATCTCAGCCGATTCTGGGCATGGGTTTTGCGGTATGAAGTTATCCACAATGCGGACGGTCACTATCATCTGCCGGCTTAAATCGCGCAACGGGCTCGCGTACTACCAGCGCCTGCACGACGAACTGCCCAAGCGTGGCGTGCGGATCGTGGCGGCGCAAACCGTTAAGAAGCGCAAAGATTTCATTCGGGCCATTCGGGCGGCCGTAAAGTCAGGCGTGGAAACCATCGTGGTCGTCGGCGGAGACGGCTCGCAGACGGCCGCGGTCGCCCAAATCGCGCATAGCAAATCCACGCTCGCCGTGGTTCCCGCCGGCACCGGTAACAGTTTCGCCCTGGGCCTCGGAATCAAAGATTTCGAAACGGCTGTTGAGGTCATCGCTACCGGCCGCGAGCAACGCATCGACGTGGGGGTTGCCAACGGGACCTATTTTGCAAATTTTGCGACGCTGGGCCTTACCGCCGATGCCGCCGAAACGAGTCCGCCCCTCAAGCGCCTGTTAGGGCCGGTCGCATACGGGTTGGCCTTTCTGCTCGATCTCCTCAAGAGCAGGCCGTTCCAGATGCATGTGACGTGGAAAGGCGGCGATCTTAAAATCAAAACGTACCAGGCAATCGTTGGAAACGGCCGCTACTTCGGTTGGCAGGCCCTCACGCCCGATGCCGGCGTCCGTAGCGGCGAGCTCGTTTTTCTTGCAGTCGAAGACGTGTCGAAGGCCGACGCACTCAAGACCAGCGCCGCGCTCTTGCGCGGAGACCAAACGAAACTCGAAGGAGTCCATTACTTCTCCGCGCGCAAGATCGATATCCGCACCAAACCCAAGCAGCGGCTCGACATCGACGGCCATTCTTTGGGCAAGACACCCGCAAGGTTTAAAGTCGAGCCTAATGCGCTGCGCGTGCTGGTGCCGTGAGCCGCGCAGCCGAATATTACGTCGTCGCGGGCATCTTGTTCGTCGCGTTTATCGCGCTGGGCGAGATCGTTACGCGCAAGCCGGCGCTGCGCGTGGATGCGGCCGCCCTTTTCCACATGCACGCGACGCCGTTAGCTCGCTTCTTCACCCTGTCAGGGCGCTGGCTCTTCATCGTGAGCGGCTTCGTGGTTGCCACGGCGATATTCACACACTTGCACCGCGGGATCATCATTCCGCTGCTGCTCGCGCTTTCGCAGATGCTTACGCAGGGGCTGGCGGAGCTTTTCAAAGCGCACTTCCGGCGGGTGCGTCCCGAGTATTGGATCGTCGGGCTCGATCCCGGCAAATCATATCCGAGCGGACACGCCGTGACCGCGATCGTCTACTTTTGCGGCTGGGCTTGTGTCGTCGCGTTTAGCGCGCTTCCGCCCGGGCCGAAATACGCGCTCGTTGCACTGCTGGTCGCATGGGCGATCGGCGTGGATTGGTCGCGGCTTGCGCTGGGCGCGCACTACCTCACCGACATCGCCGGCGGAACGCTCCTGGGCTCCGCGTGGCTATGTGCGATGCTCGGCGCCGCGCATCAGTTCGCGCTCGTGGCCGCGCCCTAGACTCACTGTCCGGTGACGAACCGGTGATGCGTTAGATAGCAAACTTCGAGTTTGTTTCCCGCGGGATCCTCACAGAACGTCGCGTAGTAGCCGCCGTAGTCCGCCGGACCGTCGATATCCCGCGCGCCCGCCTTTTGCAAAACTACCGTAATCCGATCGACCTGTTCTCGAGAGGTGGCGTGAAAGGCGATCCGGTTTGCATTTGGTACGAATTCCGGGTCAACGGTGAGCCCGATGAACTCGTCGTTGGCCTGCCAGTGCGCGCGACGCCAGGTGGGCTCGTCGTCGGGAAAGAGCCCCTTGACGCGCACGAAACCGAATTCGGCTAAAACCGCGTCGTAAAATTCGCTCGCCGGTGCAATGTCTTTCACGCGCAGGTCGACATGACTAAATAAGCGCTGCACTGCCGCCGCCTCAGCGAGCTGCTAGCCGCGGTAACGCAGGAAGGCCGGCACCTCGATATCGTCCATGTTGACCGGCGAGACCGCATCGAACCGCGTGTCCGCGAAGTTGAACGACGCCTGCGAGCGGCCGTATCCGCGCTGCGACCCGAACCCGGCTGCCAGCACCGTGACGCGCACTCTGCCCGTCATCGTGGGATCGATGCTCGCTCCGAAGATGATCTGCGCGTCACCGTCCACGGCGCGGCTGATCATTTCAGCGGCTTCGTTCACTTCGTACATCGCCATGTCGGCGCCGCCGGTGATGTTGAAGATCACGCCGCGCGCGCCTTCGATCGTCGTCTCGAGCAGCGGTGAAGCAATCGCCTTTTGGGCCGCGTCGGCCGCGCGATGCTCGCCGGTCCCTTCGCCGATGCCCATCATGGCGGTGCCGGCATCGGTCATGACCGTCTTCACGTCGGCGAAATCGAGGTTGATCAATCCCGGCTGCGTGATCAGATCCGAGATGCCGGCGATGCCTTGACGCAGCACGTCGTCGGCGTAGGCGAACGCTTCGTTGAGCGGCGTGCGCTTTTCGATCACCTGCAGAATGCGCTCGTTGGGGATCGTAATGAGTGTGTCGACTTTGGGTTCGAGCTCGGCGATGCCGTTCTCGGCCACTTGCATCCGCTTGCGGCCTTCGAAGGCAAACGGCTTCGTAACCACCGCGATCGTCAGCGCGCCCGCGTCGTGCGCGAGCTCGGCGATGATCGGCGTGGCGCCCGTGCCAGTGCCGCCGCCCATCCCCGAGGTGATGAAGACTAAGTCAGCGCCTTCGAGAATCAGCGAGAGATCTTCGCGTGAGTCTTCGGCCGCTTCGCGGGCCAGCACCGGATTGGCGCCCGCACCCAAACCGCGCGTGAGTCCCGAGCCGATCTGCACGGTATTTTCGGTTAGCGAATTGCGGAGCGCTTGCACATCGGAGTTGACGGCATAAAACTCCACGCCGGTGAGGCCGGCTTCGATCATGCGATTAACCGCGTTGCAACCGCCGCCGCCGACTCCGACCACTTTGATCGTCGCCGCATGCTCGGGTACGTAGCGCTTGGGTTCAGCCATGGTAGTCGTCTCCTTTAATCAGTTCCATAGATCGCCCAGCCACGAGCGGAATTTGCCGAACATCGACGGGCTGCGTTTTACATAGCGGTGATTTTCGGTCCCGCCGTTGGGGCCGAAGATGAGCAAACCGATGGCGGTGGCGTATTCGGGCTGTTTCATCGCATCGGTCAGTCCGCCGATTGCGTCGGGCGTGCCGACGCGCACCGGCAAGCCGAAGACCTCCTCGGCAAGGGGTTCGATGCCTTTGAGGTGCGCGCCGCCGCCGGTCAGCACGATTTCGCCGAGCACCAAGTCGCGGGGAACGTTCTCGATGATCTTGTTTTTGCACATCCGGAACATCTCGACCATGCGCGGCAACACGATCTGGCGTAACTGCGAAGTTGCGGTCTCACGCGTGCTGCGCCCGTCCAGGGTCTTCACCGGAAAGATTTGCTCTTCCAGCTCGGGCGGACCCGAGCCGTAGACGCGTTTTATCTGCTCCGCCTCGCCGGCAGTCGTTTTTAGACCGAGCGAGATGTCGTTGGTGAGGATATTTCCGCCCACCGGAATCGTCGCGGTATAGATCGCGCCGCCGCCGCTGTAGACGGCGATGTCGGTCGTGCCGCCGCCGATATCCAGCAGCACGACGCCGACCTGTTTCTCTTCGTCCAACAGCGTTGCGGCCGAGCTTGCCAGCGGCTCGAAGACCAGGCCCGACGCCTCCAACCCGGCGCGGTGCACGCATTTGAGCACGTTGGTGATGAATGATGTGCCGCCGGTGATGATGTGCGTGTCGACTTCGAGGCGTCCGCCGGCCATGCCGACCGGATCCTCGACGCCGTCTTGACCGTCGACCGTGAAAAAGCGCGGCAGCGCGTGCACGATCTGCCGGTCCGCGGGCACGCTGATGATTTTGCTGGCCTCGACGACGCGGTGCACGTCGCTGCTGCTGACCTCGCGGTCTTCGTTCTGCACGGCAACGACCGCGCGGTTGTTGGTGCTGCGGATGTGCTCGCCGGTGATCGCGACATAGACGTCGCCGATGTGGACGCCGGCCATGCGCTCGGCTTTTTCGGTCGCGGCCTCGATCGATTTGATCGTCTCTTCCAGGTCGGTAACGACGCCTTTTCGCATGCCCAGCGAAGGCGCTTCTCCATACCCGATAATCTCGAGCCCTTGGGGCCCGTCGGAGGCGACAACGGCGCACGTCTTGGTCGTGCCTATGTCCAGCCCCGCAACGGTGCCATGCTTCATCCGCGATCCCCTCAAGCCCAATATATTGTGGCCCGGCTGCCTAAACCCTACAACGTATAGCGGGTAGATGCAAGGGCCTCTGACCTACTAGGGCCAGAGGTTTGAGCGGCGCGGGCGCGGTCCTTGCGAGCAACCTGTGAGGCGGTGTGGAAAGAGCGGAAAATCTCCGCCGACCGTGGCGCGCGCTCGAGCTAGGGTAGAATCTTTTGCTATGACTACTCGGACGCCCTCAATGGAGATTTCGTGCGCACAATCAGCTTCTTAGCTCTTATCGCGGCACTTGCCGCGCCCGCGGTAGCCGCTCAAACCTCAACCACGACAAGCCGTACCGCCGTCAACAATCCGGCGCAAATGCGCGACGGCACTTACACCGGCGTCGTACAAAAAGTGCTCGATAACAAGAGCATCGTCGTCAAGCTTTCAAACGGAACGCAAGTGACCCTGAAAACCGTCAAAGACAACGTCGATTTCAGCAAGTGCCAGACCAACGAACCGATCCGGTTCTCTTTGATCAACGGCATGGTCGCGGTGTACGCTCCGGACTCACCTCAAAACTAACCTAGTGGCGATAGACCACGACGGGCGTAGCGGGGGCGCGCAGGTCGATCGCCGCTATTTTCTTACCGGCAGTTTGCGACAGTATCGGCCCAATCAGCGGCACCTTACGCGCTAAGTCTTCGTCGTCACCGAGCAAAATCTGAACGTGCCGTGGCGTCGTCGCCACCAGATCGCCGAAGCGGTCGTAGCGCAGCGCCACCGCAACGACGTGCGCGCCGGCGAGCTGTTCGTAGTCGTTGCGCAGCCGCACAACCCGCTCGTCTTTGATGTACCGACCTGCCACGGGCAAACCGATCCGCACGATAAACTGCGGCAGCCCGTCGGCGCCGGTCCCGTTGAGAACGCGCAGGTCGCGATCGCTGACGACGCTCTGCGTACCGGACCGAATCTGCGCAAACGGTATCCGCTCGCGAACGACGATCGTCACACCGGCCGGGAACGCGCGCTCAATCGTTACCTGTCCGATATTTGCAATCGCCGCAATCCGGCCGGCGGCCGCACTCATGTTTTGCAGCCAAATATTCACGCGCGTGTTGAAAGCCGCGCGTTTTACGATCTCTTTCGAAGTTACGCGATGGTTGCCGAAGACAATAATGTGCCGCACCCGGAAGCCGGGCCACGTAATCACGTAGTAACTGCCCAGAATACCGACGGCCAGAAACAGCACGAGCAGAATCCAGAACGGCCGCAAACGGTCGGCGGCCGAACGCTTTCGTCTGCCCGTGACCTTCCGCGCCTTGCTCATTGCAGCACGTAACGCTCCAGCGCCTCGGCTACGCCGTCGTTGGCAACGTCGGCGACGACTGCGTCGCTCACGGCTCGCAGTTCGGGCGGCGACGATCCCATCGCAACGCCGAAGCCCGCTGCGCGCAACAGCGGCACGTCGTTCCACGAGTCACCAATGGCCATCGTCCGCTCGAGCGGAATGTCGAGCGTGCCCGCGACCAGCTCGAGCGCTTTGCCCTTATCCACCTTCGGATCCATCACTTCGATGAACCACGGAATGCTGCGCGTCACATAGGCCCGCGGACCCATGGATTGGCGCACGCCGTCGATCTCGCGATCGACTGTTTCCGGCTCGGCGATGATGCACGCTTTCGTAGCATCGCTGAAGCGAAACTCTTCACGCAAAGACGGCACGATAATAGGCTCTGAATCCGACAATTTCGCGTAGTAATCCGAGTACCGGTTGCGCTGCTCGCAATAGTAGCGATCGTTCTTATAGAGTTGAATGTGCAGGTTGCGCGAACGCGCGTACGCTTCGACCTCAAGTGCGGCCGCGTTGAGGAGAGGAACGTCTAGCAGGACGGTATCTTTGAGCGGATCCACGACCGCGGCACCTTGATAGCAAATGATTGGCGCGTCGAAGCCCAAGCCGCGCGCAAACGGCAAGGCCGCGCGAAACATGCGCCCGGTGACGATGCACCCCTGCACGCCGCGGGCCCGCATGGCGGCGATAGCCTGCGCGACGCGCGGGCGAATCTGCAGATCTTCTCCGACAAGCGTGCCGTCCAGGTCGAAGGCAACCAGCTGCGGAGGCGTCAGGTCGGGAGGCCTTCTTGTACGTTCCCGGCGCCCACGATGCGTTCGAGTTCCAGCTTTACGCGATAGTCCGAAGCGATGCCGCGTGAGAGACGCTGCTCGCGATCGCCGACGCGCAGCACGAGTGGCACAGTGCCGGGCCACTCGTCGAGAATGGCAACGAGCCGGTCCACTTGATCGCGCTGCGTGACGTTCACGTGCCAACCGGGCGGCCGCGCCGCGCTTACCGGCCGCTCGAAGGGCGACACTTCGCTCACCGCAATCGAAGTTTCGAGCGGGCCTTCCTGGCCCACCGGTCCGCCAACTCGTTCCCGGATCCGCAGCCGTCCTTTTATCACCAGAATCTTGTCGGCATCAAACAATGCTTGCACCTGCGGATAGATCTTCGAAAACACGACCGCTTCGACGCTTCCGGTCGTATCCTCGATCGTCGCGATCAGAATCTGTTGGCCGGCCTTGGTCAACGTGCGACGGACCGCGGTGACGATCCCCGCAATGCAAGCGAAGCTCTCGTCCTCGCGGCCTCGCAAATCTTTAATCGGAATCGCGCCCGTGCGCGCTAGCGCGGCCGCCACATCGGCCAGCGGATGGCCCGACACGAAAATGCCGAGCGTCTCTTTTTCCCACTGCAGCATCTGCAGCGTTGAAGGTGGCGCAACCACGCGCAGTGAGGGAGCCATGCTCTCAACCGTGGACGCATCGGCATCGCCGAAGAGCGACGCCTGTCCAAACTCCGCGTCGCGAGTCTCCGCAGCTGCAATCTGCAAAGCGACGTCCAGCGCGCCCAATAGTTGCGCACGGTTCCCGGGCAGACAGTCGAGCGCTCCGCATTTTATGAGCGATTCAAAAACCCGGCGATTCACTTGCTTTCCATCGACGCGGCGCGCGAAATCAAAGAGATCGACGAACGGGCCGCCGGCGTCGCGGGCTTCCAAAATTACCCGTACCGCGCCCTCTCCGACGCCCTTTATTGCAGAGAGCCCGAAGCGAATCTCGCCGTTCGCAACGCCAAAATCGATCAGCGATGCGTTGACGTCCGGAGGCAGCACCGCAATGCCGATCTTCTTGGCCTCGTCGATGTACTCGACCAACTTGTCCGTGCGATCGCGCACCGACGTCATCAGCGCGCTGAAGTACGGTAGCGGGTGATTCGCCTTTAAAAATGCGGTTTGATAGGCGATCCACCCATAGGCGGTCGAGTGCGCTTTTGGAAACCCATATCCGGCGAAGGGTTCGATGTAGGCAAAGATTTCTGCGGCCAACTTTTCATCGATGTCCGAGTGCTCTTTGGCGCCGGCGATGAACTTTTTGCGGTAGACCGGAATCTTGTCTTTCTGTTTCTTACCGATAACCTTACGCAATTCATCAGCTTCACCCACTGAAAACCCGGCCATGTCGCGCGTCATCAACATCACCTGTTCTTGATAGCAATTATGCGTTACGACGCCAGCCGCGACAAAATAAGGGGCCCCCTGATCTTCCATCTGCAGATCAAAGCACTCCGCTTCCCCGGCCGGCTCGATTCGATCGATCAGGACGGGCCTGGTATCACGGAGATAGAGCGCTTCATACGAATCAGCATATGCGTTCCAAAAATCGGGGATGCGGCTTATATAGTCGCATTGAGGCCTAAATCTGGTCAACAATCGGCGAGTCGCATGCACAAATGATTTTCGAGTCGCGACATCAACGGTGCGAAGCCCGGACTTTAGCTGAGCGTGCATCAGTTGCGACGGAACCGGCATCATATTGCTCTCGAATTTCGGCGAATATCTTTTTGAAGGTAGCCGCGGAAAGCCAACAAGTTGGCTGAAGCGCGAACGGTCCTGTATGAATACGGCCGTGGGCCGCACGTAATATGCGATCTTGAGAGATGATAATAGAGCCGCGACCCCCTCGATAAGCTTTGGCGAGGTCGATCGGAAATACTGTCCGACGCCTGCATACGTGCCATCTGCATCCCAAAGGCCGCGAAGCAACGATACTCGCTCGTTTTTCGGCAGGATCGGCGTACAGTCCGGAAGGGACTTTGTTTTGCACGCTTCCCGCCACGAACGGTCCCCATAAATATCGTCGAGCCACAGAGTTAGTGGAGTAGGCTTTGGCGTCGTATCAAATGCCGGTCGCACGTACCAGGCGCGTGTATTTTGATACACCGTTACCCTGTTCGGCGCAAACGTATGGTCAAAGAGTGCTGTGACTACGTCTGCATCTTCCTTGGTAGCACAGGTGACATATTTTGAACTGCATTGCAGCGAGCCATCCCCGAGAAGCATGCCCAACAGATAAGCTCGGTCCGGCCCACCGAGCGAACGCCGATCATGGCTTTCCCTCGCGAGTTCCCAGCTTTGATACAAAATGGACCGCGGCTCACTATATACATAAGTCGAGTGGCGTAGGTAACCTGGATTCGCCCGTAATTCGCGTGCGCATAAGTCACCGGCCGGAGTCGGGAAACGGTGATCCTCTGAGCACTCCAGCACCGTACCGGTCGACAGCGTAATCCGTAACAGATTCTTCTTGCCGGTGGGCCAGATATTGGCCACGCGGCCGGGGCTTACGACGCCACGATCAAACGTAAGTAATTGATCGCCGGCCCGCACCTTTTCGATTGGCTTTTGCATGCCACCGGTATACCAGATTGGAGTGCCAACTGGTAGGCACGCTACTCCGTGGGTCTCCTCTAAAATTGCTTCTAATCTCGGATGCAGGTACTTCGGCTTTGTGCGCCCATGCTTTGTGTTGATGTACTGCGGAATCCACTCCATCGGGCCGGGACGAAACAGTGCAACCAGCGCGATGATGTCGTTGAACTCGTTCGGGCGCAACTCCATGCAGACGCGGACCATGCCCTCGGACTCCAGTTGAAAAACGCCGACGGTCTCGCCGCGGCTGAGCATGTCGTAGGTGCGCTTGTCGTCGTCGCGAATCTTGGCGATGTCGAATTCGGGATCGGACGTGCGCCGGATTTCGTCCACCGCATTTTTCATAACGGTGAGGTTGCGCAGGCCGAGAAAATCCATCTTTAGCAAGCCGATGCGCTCGACCCATGTCATATCGTACTGCGTATTGATGCCGGCATCGCTCTTTGCCAACGGCGCGTAATCGATCAGTGGACCCGCCGAAATCACGACGCCCGCTGCGTGCGTTCCCGCATTGCGCGCCAAGCCTTCAATCGATTTCGCCGTGTCGAGCCACTTCCGCATTTCGGAAGAACCGCGGTACAGTGTCTTCAGCTCCGGGATCTGCTCCAGCGCCTGGCCGATCGTGAGCCCCGTCGGCCCCGACGGAATCATCTTGGCAACGCGATCGACGTCGGGCAGCGGAATGCCGAGCGCGCGGCCTGCATCACGAACCGCGGCGCGCGCCGCCATCGTTCCGAAGGTCACGATCTGCGCAACGCGATCCTCGCCGTACTTTTTCGTAACGTACGCGATCACTTCGTCGCGCCGCTCGACGCAGAAATCCGTGTCTATATCCGGCATAGAGATGCGGTCCGGATTCAAAAACCGTTCGAACAACAGATTGTATTTCAGTGGATCCAGATCGGTAATCCTCAAGCAATAGGAAACGATCGAACCGACGGCCGAGCCGCGCCCCGGGCCCACCGGTATGTCGCGGTCCTTAGCGTACTTGATGAAATCCCAAACGATCAGGAAGTACGAGGCGTACCCCATCTTCGTAATGACCGAAAGCTCGTAATCGAGCCGCTCGCGCAACTCTTTATCGTCGCGGGCCCGTTCGGCTCCATAACGGTCGATCAAGCCCTGCTCGCAAAGTTGGCTCAGATACTCTTCCGCCGTCGTTTCCGTCAGGAGGCTCTCTTGCGGCACCGGAAATGCCGGCACGTTGAAAACTCGCTCCGGAATGCGAATGTCGACGCGCTTGGCTATCTCCTCGGTCGCATCGCATGCTTCGGGAAGATCGCTCCAGGCCGCGCGCATTTCCTCATTCGACTTGATGTAAAACTCGTCGGAGTAAAACCGCATGCGATTCGTATCGGCGACCGTTTTTCCCGTTCCGATGCAGAGCAGCACGTCGTGCGCGGCTGCGTCCTTACGCTCGAGATAGTGGGAATCGTTGGTGGCGACGATCGGAATCTGTAACTCTTTCGCGATGCGTAAGAGGCCTGGATTAATTGCCTCTTCCTCGGGCATGCCGTGGCGCATCATCTCGAGATAAAAGCGGTCGCCGAAAATGTCGACGTAGGTCTTGGCGGCTTTCTTAGCCGTGTCGAAGTCGTTGCGGAGCAGCGGCGCCGCAACCATTCCGGAGAGACAGCCGGAAAGCACGATCAGTCCCTCGTTGTGCTTGGCCAGCAGCTCGAGATCGACGCGCGGTTTATAGTAGTAGCCTTCCAGAAAACCCTTAGAGACCAGCGCGCTCAAGTTGCGATAGCCGATAAAGTCGGCGGCCAGCAGCGTGACGTGAGCCTCTTCGCGCGCGGTCCGCTCGAAGCGTCCGCGCGGTGCGATGTAGGCTTCGCACCCGAGGATCGGAGTGAGCCCGTGCTCGCGGGCGGCATAATAGAACTCCATCGCGCCGTACATAACGCCGTGATCGGTCAACGCTATCGCGGGGCTTCCGTTTTCGGCGGCGCGCCGGCACAAATGCTCGATGCGGCACGCGCCGTCCAGTAAAGAGTACTCGCTGTGGACGTGCAGATGGACGAATTGGCTCACTTGTCCGCGCAGTTCGTCGCGCCTAGCGGAAAACCGTGCCAGAGACGCCTGCCTAGTCTTGCGGGGCATGCCTCGGCCGAGCGATTAACCAGGCCCTAAGCGAGGTCGAGGTATGGCCCGCAAGACTATTGTCATGGGACCTCTTTGGCCGGAGTAGTATAAAGAAGGTTACGTGATCAAGCACGACGTCGTGGTCATCGGTGGCGGCCTAGCAGGCATGCGCGCCGCCGTCGAAGCGGCCGAGCGTGGCGCCGACGTTGCCATCGTCAGCAAAATGCATCCGGTCCGCAGCCATTCGGGCGCAGCCCAGGGCGGCATCAATGCGGCCTTGGGAAACACGGCCGAGGACACGCCCGAAAACCACGCCTTCGACACCGCCAAGGGCTCCGATTACCTCGGGGACCAAGACGCGATCGAGGCGATGTGCGACGACGCGCCCCGCCAAATCATCTGGCTCGAACACCGCGGCTGCATCTTCTCGCGGCTGCCGGACGGCCGGCTGGCGCAGCGTCCCTTCGGGGGCGCCGGCTCCCCGCGCACATGTTACAGCGCCGACGTGACCGGCCTGGTGATTCTCCACACACTTTGGGAGCAGCTCGAGCGCTTCCAAGTCAAAGTCTACGAAGAATATTTCTGCACGGCGTTATGCGTAGAGGACGGCGTCGGCACCGGAGTCGTCGCCTACAACATGCGCAACGGCGAACTCGAACTGATTACCGCTAAGGCCACGATTCTGGCCACCGGCGGGTGCGGGCGAATGTACGCCAAGACCACCAACGGCTACGCGTCCACCGCCGACGGGCTGGGAATCGCATTTCGCGCAGGCGTGCCGATCATGGACATGGAGTTCGTGCAGTTCCATCCCACGTCGCTCAAAGAAAACGGTGTACTGCTCTCCGAAGCGGCACGCGGTGAGGGCGCGCATCTGCTCAATTCGCTCGGCGAGCGCTTCATGTTCAAGTACGCGCCCGAAAAAGGCGAGCTGGCGTCGAGAGACGTCGTCTCGCGCGCCGCTTGGACCGAAATCATGCAAGGCCGCGGCATCGATGGGTGCGTGCTTTTGGATCTGCGCCACCTCGGCCGTGAAAAAATTCTCGAACGCCTTCCGCAGATTCGCGAGCTCGCGCTCGACGCAACCGGCAAAGATGCTATCGACACGCCCATTCCGATTCTGCCCGGCATGCATTACACGATGGGCGGCATCGAAACCGACAAGTGGGGCGCGACCCGAATTCCGGGGATCTACGCCGCCGGCGAAGCGGCCTGTGTTTCAGTACACGGCGCGAACCGCCTGGGCGGAAACTCATTGCTCGAAACGATCGTTTACGGCTCGCGCTCGGCCAAGCACGCCTGCGACTATATAAAGGAAAGCGGTGACGTGCGGCCGTCCGAACGAACGTTGAAGCACGAGCAGGAGCGCATCGCGCGCTGGCTCTCCAAGAACAGCGGGATGCGTGCGCCCCAACTCCGCGCGGAAATGAACAAGACGATGAGCGAGAACGTCTTTATCTTCCGCAACGAAAAGGAGCTCCAGAAAGCCGTTAACGACCTGCTCGAAATCCGCAAGCGGTTCGATAGCGACGTCTACGTGATGGACAAATCCAAGACGTTCAACACCGACCTGGTGCACGCCATGGAAGTCGACTTCCTGATCGATGCGGCCATGTGCGTCGCCAGCGGCGCCCTGGCGCGCAAGGAATCGCGTGGCGCCCAGGCGCGAACGGACTTTCCGGAGCGCGACGACGAACACTGGATGGTGCACACGCTCGCGTGGCGTCAAGAGAATCAGAATCCGCGCCTCGACTACTCCCGCAAAGTGACGATCACCAAATGGGCGCCGCAAGTGAGATCGTACTGACATGGCTCAGGTGAAACTCGACATCTTCCGGTACGACGAAGCCGTCGACGCCGTTCCGCACCGCGATGTCGTCGCGATCGACGTTCCCGTAACGATGACCGTGCTCGATGCGCTCGAAACGGCCAAGGCCGAAATCGACGGCTCGATCAGTTTCCGCCGTTCGTGCCGGTCGGCGATCTGCGGCTCGTGCTCGATGAATATCAATGGTGTAACGGGCCTCGCGTGTAAGACGCCTTGCAAGAGCGTGATGAACGACGAGGGCGTGATCCAGATCGATCCGATGCCGAACTTTCAGCCGATGAAGGATCTCGTCGTGCACATGGATCCGTTTTGGGACAAGTACACGCGGCTGAAACCCTATCTTCAGCCTGCCGATCGCGACGAGGATCACGAACGCGAGCGCCGGGTCAGTCCTGAGGATATGAAAAAGTTGGTCGCCGCGGCCAACTGCGTCATGTGCGCCACGTGCTACGCGCTCTGCCCGGTGGTCAGTGTCGATCCGTCCTTCGCGGGCCCCGCTGCAATCGCGTATGCATACCGATTCATCGAAGACGTTCGCGACAGCAAGAAAAAAGAGCGCCTAGCCCAAATCAATGAAGATTATCTTTGGCTGTGCGCCCACTGTTATGCATGTTCATATTGTCCCAAGCACGTCGATCCGCACGACCGCATCGTTGACGTCAAGCGCGCTACGATACAAGAAGGCGTGATGATGGACCACCCCGGACCGCGGCACGCCCTGGTCGTAAACAAAACGATCAAGAAAACCGGGATGCTCGCGGAGACCGAGGTTATTCTAGGCACCGTCGGCCGCTTCAACTTCCGCGGGTTGTTAAAGATCGGGCCGCAGGGCCTACGCATGGCGATCAAGGGCAAAATGCCGCCTCCGTTCCTCAAGCCAATCCCCAAGGCCGACGAAGTCCGCACGATATTTGAGTCTTTAGAGGTACCGACATGAGCAGTACTCTTCTGCCCGAAGAACAAGCGACCGACTCTCACCGGCACTCCAAGAGCTCGCAAATGCGGCGCTACGGCTTCTTCCCCGGATGCGTCGCAAAAGAATCGTGCAAAGAGCTCTTCAACTCGACGATGCTGCTGGCCGACAAACTGGGCATCGAACTGATCGAGCTCACGGCAGCGTCGTGCTGCGGGGCGTCGGTCGTCAACGACACGAATCGCGATATCGCGCGCGTGCTCAACGCGCGCACGTACGCGCAAGCCGAAGCGCTTGGCCTCGACGACGTCATCACCATCTGTTCCACCTGCACCGGCCATATGCGCGCGGCCAACAAAGAATTGCTCGAGAGCAACGAGCGCATGAGTCAAGCCAATACGATCCTGGGTAAGTTCGGCGCGAAGTACGAGGGCAGCGTCATGGTGCGCCATCTGCTGTGGCTGCTGATCGACGACATCGGTCTCGATACGTTACACAGCATGGTCGTCCGGCCGCTTAATGGTTTACGTGTCGCACCGTTCTACGGCTGCCACATCATTCGCCCCGAAAGCGTCAACGGCTGGGAGTCCGCGCGCAATCCCCACTCGCTGGAAGATGTGATCACTGCGATCGGCGGCGAGCCCGTCGACTACGCCGGCAAAACGCGCTGCTGCGGCTTCCACATACAGTTAGAAAAAGACGGCGTCGCGACCTCAATGGTCGGGCAAAACATGCGCATCGCCAAGGATCGCGGCGCGGAGGCGGTCATCACGCCGTGTCCGCTTTGCCACTTGGCGCTCGACGGCTATCAGCAGGACGCGGCGGCGCGTTGGGGACGAACCGACTTGCCGACGTTCCATCTTCCGCAACTGGTTGCGCTCGCGCTCGGCGTTCCCGCCGAAAAGCTTGGCCTGAACAAACACTTGATCGATCCGCGCACGATTCTAGTCGAGCGCGAACTGATCGCCTAAAGATACCGCTACCACCCTTCACTCCAGGCAATCGCTCGGCGGCGCCGAAAACTAAAGCGATCGATTCCTAGGGCCGCTTCCCGGAATGGCAGGTATGACGGGCGGAATCTTTGGCTTGCCCCGTTGGCTCACGGGCCTTGCGGCGCTCATTGCAATCTATTGCGCGGTGATGCTGGCTGCAGCTCTCTGGATGCCACACGAGTTGGATTGGGTTGTCTACGAGTGGGTTAGCGTCACCAATCCTCCCGCCTTTTCTGATTCGGTGCAAATCGTAGACGTTCCATGGGACAGCAACGATGTCGCCGCTAACCGTCGCCACGTTGCGCGCTTTCTCGGCAGCATTCTCGCGCGGCACGAAAAACCCAGCGCCGTCATTTTCGATATTCAGTTTATTCGTTGTCAGACAAAGCCGTGCGGCACAATCATGGACTCTGCGCGGCAGAAACTCGTCGCGGCGATCCGTGCTGCAACGCAGCGGTTTCCCGTATACGCAACGGAAGAAGTATCGCCCCAGCGCGGAAGCGACGAAGTCACCACACCGCGTGAACCGCACGATCCGATTATTTACAGCGCATTAAGCGGCGCCGCACATACCGTTTTTCCGCTCCCGTTTCCGCAGGCGCGCGTTGCATTTTATCGCCGCTGTTATGCGGATGTACCCTATCTTGCGGATGACGGCGTTACCGTTGCCGATGTCCGTGAGAATATTTGGTCGATGGTCGACCGCGTGCTCATTCCCGCTAAACAATTTCTCGGCTTACCGTGCGATGCCAGCCATGTTGCCGTTCGGCTAGGTCCGAAGTTATCGGGCTCGGACCACCACATCTCTCCGTCCCATTTCGACCTTAGTGATAAATATGTGATCGTCGGAACCGTTGCCGTTGACAAGCCGGCGCAAGCGGACAGGAGCGGACCCGAGATCCTTGGCTGGGCGTTTAGCAATGCACTTGAGCCAAGTTCGCTGGTTTCCAGGGCCAATTCTTACGCGACGATTCCGCAAAACGGTGTGCTTTTGCTCTTAATCCCGGCATTTTCCGGCGCTGCCGTCATCATTTTCATGGCTGCGTTTTATGGTTTGAGGAGAATGCGCCTAAAAAAGATGCGCTACGGATTACCGTGGATCGCCGCAGGTGTCGCAGCGCTTGTCGCGCTCGCCCTCTTTACCGGCTTTGAAGCCTGGATGCTCTCTGTCCACGAGATCCAGCCCCAAGTTTCGCTCATTGCCATGGGCATTGTGCTCGCATCGGGTTTAAGCGGCATTCGCGGTTCACAGACCGTACTCGAAGAAGCCAATGCTCCGGACACGCACCGTGTCGAGAAATATGACTATGATGTCTTTATTAGCTATGCGCATGATGAAGTCGCCTGGGTTGTTGAGCAGGTCTACCTCCCGCTTAAAAATGCGCGTTTAGCAAATGGCAAGCCTCTGGAAATCTTTTTCGATACGGACTCAATTGTGGGCGGCGCCGCCTGGCAGGACAACATTTGTGTTGCCATGGACGGTAGCAGATTTATCATTCCGGTGTACTCAGACAAGTACTTTGCTCGACCGTATTGCAAATTCGAAGCGCGCCGCGCGTTGAACAAATGGATTACCGAAGGGCCGGAGACCGGCTGCGTGCTCCCGGTGCGACGTGGAAATCCGAAAATACCGGATTGGTTACGTGATATCCAACACGAGAGCATTGACGAACGGCCTGACCTTGTAGAGCGTTACGTAAACGAAATCGTGGAACGGCTCTCCCGGACTGGTGACACGCCCGGACCCCCGTCTCCCACGGAAGCCACCGCACCATGAGCGGTCGCCGTCATCTCACCACAATCGCGATTGCGATCGCCATGTTCGCGCCACTATGCGCGCAAGCCGAAACGCGCTCACACACAGTAAGGCAGATTCTCGTTGACGGCAAGAGCGTTACGTCGGCCGCGGGCGTACGAATCTCACCGCCTGGCGGTATACCGGAAACAGCTGTTCGTCAAGGTGAAACAATCGCGGACGGCACGCGCGTCGATGTGCCAGCGCACGTTACGCTTATCATCATTTCCACGGGCGGCAAAAGCACGATCACACTAGAGCCCGGAGCCAGTGTCACGCTGTTGAGCACCGGTGCGGGCGAAGAGCTCTCGCATCACGCCGGCAAAGCAATCTACAGCGTTCTCCCGCGAGCGCTCGATTTCTTTCGCGTGCTGACCGGCGAGGTCATCAAGGCATCGGTCAACGGCACGGTCTTTTCGGTTCAATCGAGTGGCGGGCAAGTTACGTTTAGAGCCATCGAGCGATCGATTTCGATCGAGAAGACCGGGTTACTTAAGATCGGCGGGCGCGTAAAGAAAATCTCGCTCATCGATGTCGTCTCACCGACCTTTCGTACCGAAGTGTCCTACCGGCCAAGCGGAACGTGGTTCCTTGCGAAATTTCAGAATTTTGCGCAGGCCGAAGCGTACTACCAGCACCAACTTGCAGCAGCGCGCAAGTCCGGCGATCCGCACGCCATAAGTGCGGCCCTCTTAAATCTCGGGAACGTTCAAGCGTATCTCGGCCGCTATCCGGAGGCGCTCGCATCACACCAGGAGGCGCTAGCGCTCTTCCGACAACTCGGCGACCGCGACGGCGAGGCCAATGCGACCACCAACGTCGGCATCGTCCAAAGGGATCTCAGCCTCTATTCGGCCGCGCTCGCGTCGCACCAGACGGCGCTGGCGCTCTTTCGCCAGCTCGGCGATCGCGGCGGCGAGGCCAGCACGCTCACCAACATCGGCAACGTCCAAAGGGATCTCAGCCGCTATTCGGCCGCGCTCGCATCCCATCAGAAGGCGCTGGGGCTCTTTCGCCAGCTGGGCGACCGTGACGGCGAGGCTCGTGCGCTCAACGACATCGGCAACGTCCAAAACGGTCTCAGCAGGTATGCGGAGGCGCTCGTCTCCGGTCAGGCGGCGCTGGCGCTGTTCCGTGAGCTCGGTGACCGGGACGGCGAAGCTATTGCGCTCGGCAACATCGGCAGCGTCCAAGAGAGGCTCAGCCGCTATTCAGACGCGCTCGCGTCGAACCGGATGGCGCTGGCGCTCTTCCGCCAGCTCGGCGACCGCGACGGCGAGGCCAGAACGCTCGATAACATCGGCAGCGTCCAAAGCGATCTCAGCCAATATTCGGATGCGCTCGCGTCGCATCAAACGGCGCTGGCGCTCTTTCGCCAGCTCGGCGACCGAGACGGCGAAGCGATTGCGCTCGGCAACATCGGCAACGCGCAGCAGAGCCTGGGCCGCTATTCCGACGCGCTTGCATCCCATCAGACTTCGCTGGCGCTCTTTCGCGAGCTTGGCGGCCGAGACGGCGAAGCTATTGCGCGCATGAGCATCGGCAACGCGCAAGAGAGCCTGGGCCGCTATTCCGACGCGCTCGCGTCGCATCAGACGGCGCTGGCGCTCTTTCGCCAACTCGGCGACCGCGAAAGCGAAGCTATTGCGCACATGAACATCGGCAACGTCCAAGAGGATCTCAGCCAATACGCCGGCGCGCTCGCATCATACCAGGCGGCGCTGGCGCTCTTCCGTGAGCTCGGCGACCGCGACGGCGAGGCCAATGCGCTCACCAACCTCGGCATCGCCCAAAACGATCTCGGCCGCTATGCCGATGCGCTCACATCGCACCAAGCGGCGCTCGCACTCTACCGCGAGGTCGGCGACCGCGACGGCGAGGCTACTGCGCTAGATGGCGTGGGTTTGTCGGAGTGGCATCTCGGCGCATTTGATGCGGCGCTGAGCGCGTATCGGCAGGCACTCGTCCTCTATCAACAAATCGGCAAGGCTACAGACGCGACTCGCGTTTCAGCCAATATCAAACTTATCGAAGCGAAGCAACCGCCGCCAAAGGGATGAATCGTGAATGACTCGTTGAGACAATCCATTCACGCGTCCGGGCGAATCGCGTTTTTGTTCGCTGCACTCGCGTTTGCGATTGTTCCGTCACTCGCGCGCGCCGAAATGCGCTCGCATGCGGTACAACAGATTCTCTTTAACGGCAAGGGCGTTACATCGGTCGCGGGCGTACGCATCTCGCCGCCTGGCGGTAAACCGGAAACAACCGTTCGTCAAGGGGAAACGATCGCGGACGGCACGCGCATTGATGTTCCAGCGCGCGTTACTCTCGTCATTATTTCCACGGGCGCAAAAAGCACGATCACCTTGGAGCCCGGAGCCAGTGTCACCCTGCTGAGCACCGGCTCGGGCGAAGAGCTCTCGCATCACGCCGGCAAAGCGATCTACAGCGTCCTCCCGCGAGCGCTCGATTTCTTTCGCGTGTTGACCGGCGAGGTCATCAAAGCGTCCGTCAACGGAACGATCTTCTCGGTGCAATCGAGAAGCGGTAAATGTACATTTAAAGCGATTGAACGATCCGTCTCAATTGAGAAGACCGGTTTGCTCAAGATCGGCGGGCGTGTGAAGAAAGTCTCGCTCATCGACGTCATCTCGCCGACCTTGCGTCCTGAAGTGACCTACCGGCCGACCGGAACGTGGTTCCTTGCGAAATTTCAGAATTTTGCGCAAGCCGAGGCATACTATCAGCGCCAGCTTGCAGCGGCACGCAAGTCCGGCGATCCGAACGTTATAGGTGCGGCACTCTTAAATCTCGGCAACGTGCAAGCGAAGCTCAGCCGCTATCCGGAGTCACTCGCATCCCATCAAGAGGCGCTAGCGCTCTTCAGCCAACTCGGCGATCACGACGGCGAGGCTCGCGCGCTCGACGGCATCGGCGCCGTCCAGTGGGATCTCAGCCGCTATCCGGAGTCACTCGCATCCCATCAAGAGGCGCTAGCGCTCTTCCGCCAACTCGGCGACCGCGACGGCGAGGCTCGCGCCTTAAACGATATCGGCCTTGTCCAAAACGATCAAAGCCGTTATTCCGACGCGCTTGCATCCCATCAAGCGGCGCTGGCGCTCTTCCGCCAATTCGGCGACCGCGAAGGCGAGGCCGACGCGCTCAACAATATCGGCAACGTCCAGGAGAATCTCAGCCGCTATGCGGACGCGCTCGCGTCGCACCAAGAGTCGCTCGCACTCTATCGGCGACTCAGCGACCGCGAAGGCGAGGCTATTTCGCTCTTGAATATTGGGAACGTCCAAAGCGAGCTGAGCCACTACGCCGACGCGCTCGCATCGTATCAGTCGGCATTGGCGCTCGACCGGAAACTCGGCGCCCGCGACGGCGAAGCTCGGGCCCTCAACGACATCGGCGTCAGCCAAAGGAGTCTCGGCCGCAACTTGGAGGCTCTCGCGTCCCATGAAACGGCGCTCGCACTCTTCCGCCGGCTCGGCGACCGCGACGGCGAGGCGCAGGCGCTGAACAACATCGGCCTCGTCCAGGAGACTCTCGGCCGTTATTCCGACGCGCTCGCGTCGCATCAAGCGGCGCTGGGACTCCATCGGCTAGTCGGCGACCGCGACGGCGAGGCCAGCGCGCTCATCAACATCGGTAACACCCAAACCGAACTCAGCCGCTACGCCGACGCGCTCACATCGTATCGAGCTGGCCTGACACTCTTTCGGCAGCTCGGTAACCGTGACGGCGAGGCCATAGCGCTCGACAACATCGGCAGTGTCCAAGAGAAGATCGGCGGCTACTCGGACGCGCTCGCATCCCATCAAGCGGCACTGACACTATCCCGCCAACTCGGCGACCGCGATGGCGAGGCTCGCGCGCTCGACAGCAGCGGCAATGTCCAAGAAGAGCTCGGCCGCTACACGGAAGCACTCGCATCCCATCAGGCAGCGCTCACGCTCTTCCGCAAAGTCGGCGACCGCGACGGTGAAGCCGGAGCGCTCACCAACCTGGGCAACGTTCAAGAGAAACTCAGGCGCTATGCGGACGCACTCGCATCCCATCAGGCGGCACTGACGATCTTCCGCCAACTCGGCGACCGCGACGGCGAAGCCAACGCGCTCACTAACGTGGGCGTCGTCCAAGATGATCTCGGCCGCTATTCGGAGGCGCTCGCATCGCATCAAGCGGCGCTCGCGCTCGTCCGACAAGTCCGTGACCACGATGGCGAGGCTGTCGTGCTTGATAACATCGGCATCGTCCAAGCCCACTTCGGCCGTTACGCCGATGCGCTCGTATCCCGTCAAGCCGCACTGGCGATCTTCCAGCAACTCGGCGACCGCGGCGGCGAAGCTACTGCGTTGGATGGCATGGGTTTGGCCGACTGGCATCTCGGCGTATACGATGCGGCGCTCAGCGCGTATCGGCAGGCACTTGTCCTCTATCAACAGATCGGGAAGGATGCAGATGCCGCCCGCGTATTAGCCAATATCAAGCTTGTTGAAACGAAACAATCGCCACCGAAGTGACCAAATGAAGATTGCCGTATTTATTGCGGTTCTCGCGGTGGCGCTCGTCCCGTTACGCATTCACGCTGAAACGCGCTCACACGCGGTGCAGCAGATTCTCATTGACGGTAGGCATGTCGCATCGACTTCGGGCGTACGGGTTTCACCACGCGGTGGTACACCGGAAACGACCGTTCGTCAAGGTGAAGCAATCGCCGACGGCACGCGCATCGATGTGCCCGCGCACGTTACGCTTATCATCATCTCCACAGGCGCCAAAAGCACGATCACCTTGGAGCCCGGCGCCAGCGTCACCCTATTGAGCACCGGCGCGGGCGAGGAAGTGTCGCATCAGGCGGGCAAAGCGATCTACAGTATCCTGCCGCATGCGCTCGATTTCTTTCGCGTGCTGACCGGCGAAGTCATTAAAGCATCCGTCAACGGCACGATCTTTTCGGTGCAATCGAGTGGCGGGCAGGTTACGTTTAGAGCCATCGAGCGATCGATTTCGATCGAGAAGACCGGGTTACTTAAGATCGGCGGGCGCGTAAAGAAAATCTCACTCATCGATGTCGTCTCACCGACCTTTCGTACCGAAGTATCCTACCGGCCCAGCGGAACGTGGTTCCTTGCGAAATTTCAGAATTTTGCGCAGGCCGAAAGGTACTACCAGCGCCAACTTGCTCTCGCACGCAAATCTGGCGATCCGCACGCCATAAGTGCGGCGCTCTTAAATCTCGGCAACATCCAAACGTATCTCGGCCGCTATTCGGAGGCGCTCGCGTCCGGTCAAGCGGCGCTCGCGTTCTTTCGGCAGCTCAGCGACCGCGATGGCGAGGCCAGAGCGCTTGATAACATCGGCAACGTCCAGGAAGATCTCAGCCGCTATTCGGATGCGCTCGCATCCCATCTGGCGGCGCACGCGGTCTTCGACCAGCTCGGCGACCGTGACGGCGAGGCTCGTGCGCTCAACGATATCGGCCTTGTCCAAAACGATCTCAGCCGCTATCCGGAGGCGCTCGCGTCCCATCAAGCGGCTCTGGCGCTTTTCCGTGACCTCGGCGACCGCGACGGCGAGGCTCGCGCGCTCACGAACATCGGCAACGTCCAGGAGAATCTCAGCCGCTATTCGGACGCGCTCGTGTCCCATCAAGCGGCGCTGGCGCTTTTCCGTGAGCTCGGCGACCGCGACGGCGAGGCCGACGCACTCACCAACATCGGCAGCGTCCAAAGAGATCTCGGCCGCTATTCGGAGGCACTCTCATCGCATCAAGCGGCGCTCGCACTCTATCGCGATCTCGGCGACCGCGACGGCGAGGCCAGCGCGTTCGGTAACATCGGCAATGTCCAAAACGATCTCAGCCGGTATGCGGAGGCGCTCGCATCGCATCAAGCGGCGCTCGCACTCTTCCAGAAACTCGGCGACCGCGACCGCGAGGCCAACGAGCTCAGTAACATCGGGATCGTCCAAGCGCATCTCGGCCGCTTCGCCGACGAGCTCGCATCGTTTCAAGCGGCGCTGGCGCTCTTCCGCCAGCTCGGCGACCGTAACGGCGAGGCCGCTTCGCTAATGAACATCGGCAACGCGCAAGAGAGTCTAGGCCGCTATTCGCAGGCGCTTGGGTCGCATCAAGCGGCGCTGGCGCTCTATCGCAAGCTCGGCGTCCGCGACGGCGAAGGTCGCGCGCTCATGAACATCGGCAACATCCAAAACGATCTCAGCCGCTACCCCGACGCGCTCGCATCATATCAGGCGGCGCTGGCGCTCTTCCGCCAACTCGGCGACCGCGACGGCGAAGCCATAGTGCTCGGCAACATCGGCAACATCCAAAACGATCTCAGCCGCTACGCTGACGCGCTCACATCCGGTCAGGCGGCGCTGGCGCTCGACCGCCAACTCGGCGACCGCGACGGCGAAGCTAGAGCGCTCACCAACATCGGTATCGCCCAAAACGATCTCGGCGACTATTCGGACGCGCTCGCGTCCCATCAAGCGGCGTTGGCACTCTTCCGGAAAATCGGCGACAGCGACGGCGAGGCGATCGCGCTCGAAAACACCGGCACCGTCCAAATGCATCTCAGCCAATACGCCGATGCCCTTGCATCGCATCAAGCCGCGCTGACGCTCTTTCGGAAACTCGGCGACCGAGACAATGAGGCCGGCGCGCTCACCAGCATCGGCATCGTCCAAGACGATCTCGGCCAATATTCGGACGCGCTCGCCTCGCAGCAACCGGCGCTCGCGCTTGTCCGCCAGGTCCGCGACCGTGACGGCGAGGCTATCGTGCTTGACAATATCGGCGTTGTCCAGACCCATCTTGGCCGCTATGCCGACGCCCTTGCATCCCATCAAGCGGCACTGACGCTCTTCCGCCAACTCGGCGACCGCGATGGTGAGGCCAACGCGCTAGAGAAGATCGGCACCGTCCAACGCGGTCTCGGCCAGTATTCGGACGCGCTCACATCCCATCAAGCGGCATTGGCACTCTTCCGCCAACTCGGCGACCGGGATGGCGAGGCCGGAGCGCTTGATAACAACGGCATCGTCCAAAACAATCTCGGCCGGTATTCGGACGCGCTCGCATTGCACCAAGCGGCGCTAGTGCTCTTCCACCAACTCGGCGACCGCGACGGCGAGGCTACTGCGTTAGGTGGCGTGGGTTTGTCTGACTGGCATCTCGGTGCATTTGATGCGGCGTTGAGTGCGTATAAGCAGGCGCTTTTACTCTATCAGCAGATCGGGAAGGATGCAGACGCGGCGCGCATCTCGGCAAATATTAAACTTGTCGAGGCGAAGCAACCGCCGCCGAAGTGACTGAATAAAGATAACGGCATCTCTTAGTTTCCCGGAGCCGGGACGAGCGCCATTCTAATCACCAGCGATGATGCATGTCGAGATGCCGCACAGCACCGCAGGCACAACAAGCGCCAACAGTTGATGAACTCGCGTCGTCCGGCGCGATGAAGCAGATCGCGGCCTCTAGTTCCTCGGGCGTGCCGATAGCACCCTCGATCTTTTCTGCGCGACGGAGCGAGCGCGCGCTATGCCTGAATCATCGCGAACCCGTCTCAGACGGCTGAGACAGTCGAACATGATTCTGCGGGCGCTACTTCAAGCGGCCGATCCGGTTACCGCTGACTTCTGTGAACCAGAGAGCGCCGTCGGGCCCAGCGACGATCCCATTCGGGTTGGCCAGGGCTGAAATACCGGTTGCGTACTCGGTGATCGCGCCGCCGGTTGTAATCCGGCCGATCCGATTACCGGTGTATTCCGCAAACCAGAGAGCGCCGTCGGGACCCGGCGCGATACCAAACGGCTGCGCGCTCACCGTCATGCCGGAATAGTATTCTGTAACCGCGCCAGAGGTTGTGATCCGCCCAATCCGGCCGCCTTGCGGCGTGCCGATTTCCGTAAACCACAGGGCGCCGTCCGGCCCGGCTGTGATGCCGGTCGGAATAGCATTTACCGAAATGCCGGCCGCGTACTCGGTAACCACGCCGGCAGTTGTGATCCGGCCGATCCGGCCGCCGACTTCGGTGAACCAGAGTGCGCCATCCGGCCCAGTCGTGATGCTGAACGGTTGCGCGCCCGCCGAAATACCCGCGGAGTATTCCGTGATCGTGCCGCCGGTTGTGATCCGGCCGATCCGGTCGCTAACGTCGGTGAACCACAGGGCCCCGTCCGAACCGGCCGTGATACCGGTCGGCCCTGAGGCGGCCGACATACCGGCCGAGTATTCGGTGACCGCACCGCTCGTTGTGATCCGGCCAATCCGATTTCCATTATATTCCGCGAACCAGAGGGCCCCGTCCGGACCGGCCGCGATACTCCCTGGCCCGGCGCCGGCCGAAATACCGGCGGAGTATTCGGTGACCGCACCGCTCGTTGTGATCCGGCCGATTCGATTACCGCCGAATTCGGTGAACCAAAGCGCGCCGTCCGGACCGGCGGCGATATCGTAAGGTTGCGCGCTTGGCGAAATACCTGCGGAGTACTCGATAATCGTCGGCGTGAGTGAAGGCGTTACGATTGGCGCAGTCGCGCCGCTGCCACCCGGATCGCCGCATTGAGCCAGCACCACAGAGAAAACTGCGACAACAAATGGCCGATACCACAAGCGTAAACATTTCATCAGCACTCTGCTTTCGGGCTGCAGTTCGTAGCGATCCATAGGGGGCACATCGCGCTAACGGCTTTCTTACTTCCCCTTCTACTTACAGACTATAATGCATGGCAATCCGTGTGAATCCCCATGAAGCAGCTAGCAATTTCGAATCCCGTTGGGGCTACCAAATCGCGTAACCACGCGGTTTTTCGTACGACACCTTGCGCTGTTCCCGGAAGCAGCCGCAAAAATACTTTGCAGCAAATCAAGACGCGCGACGACGTGTCAACACACGCGCCGGGCCTTTGGAAGCATTTCCCGCCCGGGTCGCCGAACAATTATTCGGATGAACTCACTTCTGGCGTTTTCGTTCCTTCTCGCAGCGGCCTCGCCGGCACCGGCTTCGCAGCAGCCTTATGTAAGCGTCGATCGCTTTCGCAGCGCCTGGACGGCCGACGCGTGCATCAAACAGCACGGCCAGTCTTGGGACGATTATTGGTATTGGGTCCAGCGGTTTTACAACGGCAGAGGCGGTTGGAACGCGCAAAGTGACGGAATCGTGGCGAGGATCCGCGATCCCGCTACGCGTGCGAAGCGTAGCGCCGATCTCCAGCTGCTCGGATTACGCGCAAGCGCCGAATGGTCCAAAGCCAATGCTTGCCGCAAGATTCGGACAGCGACCGGCCTATTCAACTTCGGAGAGCGCGGCAAGCCCGCGCTGTCAACCTGGGGTAATGAGCTGCGCGATGCGGCCAATCGAGACAACGGCGATGGCGCCGCGATCGGTGCGGCGATCGACGATATTACGCGACAGGTCAACGCCGTGCTCGGCCCCGCTCGCTGAGGCGAAACGTTAATGCTTGCCGAGGCCGGCCGCGTTCGCCAGCCAGTCGATGAACGATTGCGGCACGAACGCGCGGGCCCAGTTTTCGTGAAACCGGAGCACCGCCACGGTCAGGGCCGAGAGTGTGACCACCAGTGCATAGACGCCGACGGAGCCTGTTTTTAGGATATCGAAGAGTGCCTTGACGCTGGTTTCCCGTTCTCCGATGTCGCGCAGCGCTTTCGTTGCGTCCTGCAATTCCTTGGTTCGCGCGGGAAAGTTCTTCAGCCGTCCGATGAGCAGGCTGAGCGCGTTCTTCGCGTGCTTGACCTCGCCGTCATAAAGAATCGTAAAAAGCGCGATCGATACGATTAGCGTGGGTATCCAAAGCAGCCACAGCAGCAGTTTGCCGATATCCGCCGACTGCTCCAACACCGAGCGCTTCAGCGGACTGAGCTCTTCCACTAAGACCATCGTGATAACGACCAAAAATATCGGGAGATAGCGGCCTGCGCTCTCCTTGAGCAATGACAAAACATCATTGCTCGCGATGACCAGACTGGCGACGGCACTTCGTGTTAACTTGTCATTGGGCACGATCACATCGAGCGCTCCCTGCAGTCTCTTCCAGGCGTGCAGATCGTAACGAACGCTGCGTATCAGAAAGAACAGAACCGGAAAAACGATGCCGAGCCACAAGCCGGCCACGTAGAGTGAATAGGGAATGTACGGCCCAAATATCTCTCCGAATGAAAGCGGATCGGATACTGACGGCGTCACCTGGTGGTTCGCGATTTGCAGAGCGTAGAGATGTTTGAAATTCTCGGGGAGCACGTAGTATGCGCACAGGAGGAACAACGCGACGAAGACGCCGACGACGATCCGTTCGTATGGCTCCAAAAACCGGCCGTTGATCCGGCGCCGACGGCTGGCCAATGACGGAATGACGTCTAGGTTGTGGAGTGCGAAGAGCGCAAGCAGCGCCGCGATAACAACTCGCGACGTGTCGAGAAATACAACATTTGTTCGCGTCGACACGGCCCAACGATGCCAAGAGTCTGAGGTGAGCGGTCCGTACGCTAGGTAACTGCCGGCCACAGCGAGGGCGATGGCGGCGCCATACCAGAAAAGAATGGAACGCCAGGTTATTACCTCACCCGGCTGCACCGGCTCGGGCGATATAAGGTTTGTGGGTCCCGCTGTCTCATCGATTGTACCGGTCTGCGGCTCTGGCGGCTGCGCGGTTTTAGAATCGGAGAGGGTGCGCGTCGTCAGCTCGACCAGCTCATCCAGCCGGCTTTCAAGGGGAGGTGTAAGCGCATCGAGCCAGTGGACGCGCTGGATATAGTACTCCAGATCCTTGTCGGGCAAAACGGATTCGATTCGAAACGGGACGATCGTCTTTCCGCGTTTGTACGCCAGCTCGAGTTCGCTCAGGACGTGCGGCGACGCATTGGCCTTCGACGAAAAGATGAGCAATAGAATCTGCGTGGACGCGATGGCCTCGACGATTTGGCGTCCGTAAGGAACCCCTGCGATGGGATCCCGAGGGGCCATCCAGCACTCGATGCCCGCCGCCTCTAACCGGTCGCAGGCTGCCTCGGCGATCGTCAGGTCTTCACTTGAATAACAAATGAAGACGTCGTGTGGCGCTGCCACGCTCTAAGAATACGCGATGCCGGTCGCTCGCCCTCCCCTTTCAAGGGATCCCCCGTAGCGAGCTTATTAGCGGGACGATACGATCGCAGCCGGTGTAGGAAATAGTAGGGTCCAAATGAAATTGGATTCAGCAAACCGATTCCCGGCTATCGAAGCGCCGACGTTCATTTGAGACGGGAGACAGTGCATGAAACCTGGACGACTTTTCGTGATGGTTCTAGCACTCGGCGTGATAATCGTCACTGGCGCTTCCTATCCGGCGCAATCCGTGATGGCAAAGGTACCGCCGGCGCCCACGCTCACGCCCGTGCCAGCCAGCGCGTCGACGCCTGCTCCAGCGCCATCAGCGACGGTCAAGCCTAGCGGTAATGTTAAGGTCCTGGCTTGGTGGCAGGACGACTCTACGGACGCGTGGATTGTCCACGTGCGCCTGCAAATCAGTACGGATACCTGGGTGCGTCTGTATCCCCCGGACTTCGTCTTGACCACGAACGGCGGGCTTGGCGACCCTTTCAAAGGGATTCGGCGCGCGGATCCCGCGATATCCCCCGACGAGGACATGGGCGTCTGTTGTATTACACCGAAGAAGATCGGCCCTGACGAGCAATTCCACCACGTCGTGGATTTCGTTATCCCCCATAACACCATCGACTACGCCAATTTCGTTATTACCTGGAACGTCCACGGCCCCGATGATCCCGTGGGCCAATGACTTTAGAGATCACATTCTCTCAGTCGTGACGCTTAGCGGCGACCGAACTCGTCAGGACGCGCGCTTGATAGAGGGAGAGTGTTGAGCGCGTTCGCTTGAGCGAGCCCTCTTCTTCCTCTTCTACTTTACAGGCTATAACGCATGGGTAATCGCAAGGGCCTCTTCCGAGGGTCGTATAGCCTGCGGCTCTATACGAATTTCTAACAACGAAGCGAGCTATCGCTAACCATCCCGCGCCAAAAGAAAAAGCCCAGCTGGAGCCGGGCTTTTGAACACGCGACCGATTAGCAATCGTTCGGATCGGGATCGTAGACCCAGATACAGTTGCCATAGTCGTCGCATATATAAAACCAACAACCATCCGCGTTAAACCCGTGACCAGCGCGCTTTTGAGCTTTGGGGATCGCCAGCATTGCGACCTTGCTCTTCATCCCGTGGCCAGCTCCGCCTGACTCCGTGGCGCTCACGAGCTTGCCCTTGCTGTTGAAGCGTAGCGTGAAATTTCGATTCCCGAAACGCCTCACGACCGTCCCGACATGCTTGCCCGTGACGGTGCCGACGACACGATGCGGCGACGACGCCAAGGCAGGAGCGCTCACAACTGGAACAAGACTCAAAGCGCTCGCTGCGGCAAATACCGAAAAAAGGTGCTTCATGAATCCTCCGATTTCTAGAAGTGGGCCCGGGCCGTTTTAATGCGACCGCGCCTGGCGGACACCTCTTTTGCGTGCAGGACCGGTAGGCGGCAGGACGAACTCGCCGAGCATCCTGTTGCTTGAGTAGAAAGGCGAATATCGTGAAGCGAGCCTTAACTGTCTTTTTTAGTGTCTTCGCGGCATGCGCGATCCTAATGACGAGCTACCCGCAGCCGGCTCGGGCTAACGCCGGGGACACGTTCACAATTTACAACCAAGGCTATCACACCATGTACATAGTAAACGCCGAACCTTCGAGCTACGGCTCGTGGGGCCCGGATCTGCTGGGGACCGGATACACACTGTCCCCGGGGCATTCGTTTCAGCCGCTCTCCTGGTACTACGGTGCGAACCCGGATATCCCGTCATGCATCCATGACATACGCGTCATCTACAGCGACGGCCACGTTGAGTACGATTACGGGGTCGATATTTGCAGCTATAATGTGAGCTTCTACTACTAATAAAACCGAACAGATAGTAAACCAGAAAGAGCCGCCCAGCGGCTCTTTCTTCATTTCTTCGTTGCGAATTTCTCGTCAGCCGGCCAGACCTGAAACTCCGAATTGTGACGCAGATAACTCACAAGCGCGGAGATGCGCGTCTGATTGCTCGGATGGTCGGAGAGATACGAAAGTCTTGATGTCGGATACTTCTGCTGCAACTTTCGGAGCATCCAAACCAAACCCCATGGGTTGATGTGCGCGTGATCGCAAATAGTTGCGCCGGCTTTATCCGCATCGGATTCTTGCTTGCGAGTGTAACGAAGCTCCGAGAATGACGCGAGTTTATTGACAACGCGCGCATAAACCCCGTGGTGACGAGCAATCAGCGCCGCCACTTTATTATTCCATGTGTTTGTCGTTTGATCGCTGTTTATTCCATCGTAGTGCAGTACGTGAGCAGATTCGTGACAAAGGACTCCGGCCACTTCCTCGCGGTTGTCGGCGAAATCAACCATCCCTACGCTAATGTATACGCGAGGTCCGTAATAACTCTCCGCGTCGGGGTCGGGCTCTTTCTCGACGTAGTAACCAAAGGGCGTATTGTTATAGTCCTTCGTGACGACCGGCTCAAGCATAGCGGCAATAGACGCTACCACCTTTGCCTGCGGAGCGCCGGGCGCGGCTAGTTGCTCCCGTTTGGATTGTAGCTGCTGAGCATCCAATGCGGCATAGTTCTCCGACGCCGTCGGCGCCGGAGAGGAACCACCCGACGTAGCGCCCTGGCATCCGGCTAGGAAGACGGCCGAGACGGCCATCAGCGAGGCCGTCGTCAAACGAAGGTGTCTCATGCTGATCCGATTTTCGGCCCGTCGAAAAGCGGTCCTGTGCGGCTTTTGAAGGCGGTCGCAGCCGCAACGGCGAACGGCTCTCATCAAATCCTAATCAAAAGTTCGTTACCATGAGTGGCGCAAGCGAGTACACTTTGACATTACCAGCGCTTCGGAGGTCTCTACTGATGTCCAATATTCTTTCGCGCAGTGCCGCCATGGCGGCGTCCCTTTTTCTGGCAGGTATCTGCGCCGCGACGGCAGCCGTGCCCGCCCATAAACTCATCTCGCAAAAAGCGGCGCAGCCATCGGGCGTGGCCCGCATAACAAGGTCTGCACACGGCATGGTGTCCGTGAAAAGCGCCTTCCTACGCAGCCATAAATTCACCAGCAAGAAACAAGCATCGCACAAGTTTGCCAGCGTCGGCTCGGACCGCAAGAAGAAGTAACGCACTCATAGGATCGCATAGTAAAAAACGCCTCGCGCAAGCGAGGCGTTTTTGTTTAACGCGTGCAATCTACCATCATCGGTACAGAAACGAAGACGCGATTCCAAACACTTCCGCTGGTGATCGGGATCACCGGCCATCGCGACCTGCCGAAAACCGACGAACCGCGTTTGCGCGAATGCCTCGGCGAAATCCTCGAGCGCATTCAAACAAAGCAAGCGTCGACGCCCCTGTTGGTACTATCAGGCATGGCGGCCGGAGCGGATATTTTGGCAGCCGAGGAGTCGTTCGAGCGAGGCATCCCGGTGCTGGCATGTCTGCCGATGCCGGTTGAAGAGTACGAGAAGGATTTTACGCCGGCCGAACTGACCCGGTTTCGTAAGGCCTTACCGCGCTGCTGGGATTCGATCGTGGTGGGAAGCTCCGAAATCCGCGAAAAAAGCTACGGCGGTGCGGGTAACTATATCGCCTACTACAGTGACTTGCTCGTCGCGTTCTGGGATGGCGAGCCGGGTCGCGGGCCCGGCGGCACCGCCGACATTGTCGCGCTTCGCAAGAGCGGGTTGCCGAACGTGGGGAGAGACGCGCTTATTTCTTACGTTCCCGATATCGGACCCGTGTACCAGATCGTGACGCCGCGCGAGGGCCGTCCTCGCCCTGCAAACTGTTTTGACGTGGTGGAAACATACCCACAATACTTCAGCTCCGATAAATTTGGCAAAGAAGATTTTGCGAAAGCCATAGAACATCTCGATCGTTTCAACCGCGACCTGTCGAAGGAACCGGTGCCGGTTGGCTCCGACGAATTGGCTTCGCTCAGAGATCGTACCGATAACGCGGCGAACAGGCTGCAAAAGCGCAGCTTGGCATCCCTTCGCAGACTCTATTTTGTTGCAGGACTCGCCGGGGCCGCGCAAATCATTGTCCCGAGCTCGGGCCTTTGGGTTCTCCCTGCGGGGTCCGGTCTCGAAATAAAACTTGGATTGCTGGTAGTTGCGTTTGCGGTCTTTGCGCTGGCTAAACGCAACGATTACGAAAACCGCTATCAAGATTACCGGGCCGTCGCTGAAGGCCTGCGCGTTCAGCACGCCTGGTGTTGCGCCGGGCTACGCGATCGTCTGGTTGAAGCATCCTATCTGCAGATGCAGCAAAGCGAACTGCAATGGATCCGCCTCGCGCTTCGCACCGCGTATCTCATTTCGGGGGGGCGCGCGCGATGCGCGGGCGATTCCATCGATCATCCTGACTGCCAAGACTGGATTACCACTCAACGTCATTATTACGGCAATGTTGCAGGTCCGAGAGAAGCGAAATACAATCGCCGCGCGCACCGCGCAATAATCGCTTTCGCCAGCGTGGGCGCTGCGTTATCGGCTATCGCGGGCATCCTGTTTGCTTTAGCTCAATCCAAGGGCATCTCGATCCCCTGGCACTCGATCCATTGGAGCATTTACGGATCATCGTCGCAGCCACCATGGTATTTTCCCTGGCCTCAAAAGACCGCAAATGAAGACCTGCCATACTGGGCCGCCATGCCCGCGGCGCTGGGCGGCATGATCGCGCTCTTAATTCAGTTTTACTCTCAGCAGCGGGGATTCACCGAAAATGCGCGGCGTTACCAGCACATGTACGTGGTATTTGCCGTTGCTAAGGAGCGGTTGGAGAAAAAGGCCGGCGATCCCGTCGCCGTACTGGCCGAGCTCGGCCACGAGGCGCTTGCCGAGCATGCCGACTGGCTGATCCTGCACCGGGAACGCCCACTAAGCTTTGTACATACGTAGCCTTCCAAGCTGGACGGTTGCTTGGCCTGAAACTTTCCAAGCGTCGCGGAATAGATACGAGCCTATGCCCCTCCTGGTCACGCGAACGCGCGTCGTGTTTCTCTTTTTCGCCTTCTTTGCGACGGGCATGCTGACAAGTGGCGTAAATGCACGCGCAGCCAATGCGTTCCCCGCCATCGAGCAGTCGTTGGCGCTCATCGGGTCGGTCGGCGCCGGCGGGCATCTCGACTCGGAAGGCACGGCTTTCTGCGTTAGTTCCGACGGCTCGCGTTCGTACTTGATTACCAATAACCACGTGGTTACGGACGACAACGGTGCACCGCTGGATAATCTGATCGTGATTTTGGCGCGAGACATGCACTCCTCTCAGGCACTGCGCTACCGCGCGACGATCATACGCCGCAGCGAAGATCCGGATTTGGCGATCGTCGCCATCGACGTCCCGAACCTCCCGCCGGTGCGTATCTCATCTAATCTGCCGGCCGTCGGAGACGACATCGCCATCGCCGGCTTCCCGTACGAAGAATCATTTGTCTGGGGCCGTTTGTTCGGCGGAAAGGCGCTTCGCCTGGATCGGCCGTTCCCGCCAGAGATCACCCCTTCTGAGCATAAAGGCGCAGTCAGCGCCATCCACGGCGGGAGCTATTACATCCAATATGACGGGCTGACGGACAGCGGCAACAGCGGCGGTCCGCTGTTCGATCCATCGACGGGCGACGTGTTCGGCGTCGTGCAAGCCAGCGTTCCCGGCGCCCCCGAATATCGCGGGATCCCCTCACCGGTGCGCAACAACCTGGCAATCTCGATTCAAGAAGGCTGGCAGTTTATTGCTCGAGCGCCGATCAGTCTGAGCGCTACAGTGGCTGGTGCAGGCGAGCACTTCGCCCACCGTGGCACCTGCGGCGCAGCGCAGAGTCGCTTCGAGCAGGCGTACGGCGCGTGGGCGCACGCTCGCAGTGCGGCGGTTGAGCTGCGAACAAATATTGGAAATCCGCGCTACGCGACGAACATCGCGCTCATGCGCACAGCATTACGCAGCTACGGCGTGGCCGAAATCGCGGCCCAGCAGCAAATGCAAAAAGCCGTACGCGCAGTTGAACGCCGGAGCCCGCAAACCGCTGTCCTCGATTGGGAACTTTTCGACGCGACTAGGGCCGGCAAACCATCGCAAAGCGCAATTGCGCGGGCAGCTCACAAGTTGAATGCCAGTAAATCATGCACCTGACACTCGTCAAGGGCGCACGGTTATGACGGCGATCTTACAGAGGTCGGTTCTTCCGAGGTTTTCACTTAATAGCTGTCCAGCATTCGGCACGCCTAAACGAAAAACTACGTCTTCAGCCAGACACTGACGGGAAAGATCGATTTGATCGCGATCCGAGACGTTTGGATCCTTGGTCGGAACACTACTAATCAGGGATCGCGGAAGCACAAACACGCGTTCCTCGGCTGGGTCGAGTGGTTTGTCACCAGCTCCGACGCTAAGTAAAACCGCCCACATGGCACCAATCGAGCCGCAGCAGTTGTAAGCAACGGAGATCGCCTCGATTGACTTAGTGGTGTCGTTGCGAATTGTTATCCAGCGACTCTTCGAATGAGCAGAATCGGACTTGGTGCGAAAGCTCCTCGGCCCGATAATGTTGCCACCGACGACAAGCTGCACTTCCGGACAGTACCGCATCGAAATGTTCCGGCCGGCGACTGCCAGGCGGCAGTCGTATTCGTCTATCCAATCGTCGTATTCCAGCATCATCTGACATGGCAGCACGATCGTGGAGCTCCTGCAAGTCAACTGGTCGAGCGTCAACTCGCAGGAAACGTGGGTCCCAGGCTCATGCGGCCCGCAAGGAAACAAGCGATTTGCCACGGGCAGCCGCAATGAACTCAGGCGGCTCACCGTCCATTTCCCCCATTTCATCGATTGCGCAGTGTCCAAGAATCGGTAGTCCGGAAAATTTAAGCTCGTCACGTGCGCCGGAAATAGGGTCTGTCTAAGACCGACCCATGCCGGCGAGTTGTCGGCAAAACACAAAGACGGCAGCACCGCAAAAAGGAATAATAGGGCTGCCCTTACGACGCATGTTTTAGTCTTAGGCAACATGCCGGGCCATCACGGCCGCGTTAACGAGAATCCTGATAGTCTTTGGACCCGGTCGGCAGAGACCCACCTTAATCAAGGTGCGCTTCCAGTTCCGCAAGGTTGTCAAGAATACCGCTATCTGAAATTCCATTTTTTAGCTCTGCAACGATGTCGCCTCGAAGCGACTGATCCAATACACCGTCGGCTGTCTTACGCAACAATATGAGATTTCTCGCTGTCGTTTCAAGACACCAATCTTCCACGTCAAGTGTCGCGATCCGCGCGAGCACCTGCAGTGCAGTCTCACTGTCTCGACCCAAAACAGCCAGCTCGAGGATGGTCGCAAGCTGCCAGTAATCCTTGGAATTCGCTCCTCCTAGACGCCCAAGAGCGAATGTTACAGCCGGCAAAGTGCGCGCAAACTCCTCGCGTGCATCGGGTGTGCCGCTGAGCGCGAGCAACGTTACGAGATTCACGCCGGGATAATAATCACGCGGATCGGCATTAAATCCGGAGCGGTACAGCTCGATCGACCGCATGAGGAAACCGCCGGCTTGCAACTGTTTGCCCGCGATCAGCGCTTCGACATATTCGTCCTTGTATATTCGCCCGAGCAACGACGAGGCTTCTGGTGCATGACCCTTTTCCTCGATTAGCCGCTCGAGAATGGCGACCGCGCGAGGCCGGTCGTCGGCTTTATTGCGGCGATTTAACGCGAATGCTTGCTGCTCGCGTAACATCGGTACGGACGATAGCAGCCAATCCGGCGCACTTTCCGCGAGCGCATTCATTTCATCAAATGCCTTCAAATCGCGATAGGTTAGAAACACTTCGAAAAACAGCTCCGCGTTCGCCTTTGAGATGATGCCGAGATTTCCAGCAATGTTACGAATCTCGGCGAGCGCTTCGGCCTTTTGTTCCGGGATTTTGCCGCGCCGCTTTGCGGCGTCTAGGCGTTCGCGAACCTTCCCCACCTCGCGTGCGCGGTCGCGAAAGGTATCGGTAATTTCGTGTGGGAGCGTCTGTTCCGACAACCCTGGAATCAACTGGAAAAGTGGGCTGTCATTTGCTGTGTCCTCCAACACGTGCTCAAGCCGGGAAGCCAGCGCTTCGACAAAAGCTCCGGCTGCGGTGTCTTCCAGTTGCCCGTTGGTGAGTTTGTAAGTGATGGCTCGGATCGCGGCAATGTCGAACGGCAATGCTGCTTCGCCGGAACCGACTATGATCGTGGTGCGGGGCCGGGCCGCATGGCGCACTCCCAGCTCATAGAAGACGTTTGGGTTCGAGAGCGTCACGTCGACAATCGCTATTTCTGCCAGCAGCAAGCGTTCGAACATCGGCAGATGGATGACTCCGCCGCTGTGTTCTTCGTCGGCGCGCACGCATTCCAGGTCAAATCGGAGCACCGCCGGCTTGATTCCCCGTTCGTAGATGTCGTCAAAATCAATTGTGTGGTTGCGTAACGCATCGGGCTTTTGACCGAACGGCATTGCGACAAAAACCAAGGGCTTCATACACCTCTCGTTTCCTTGGCCCGATAAGGACGCCTCCGGAATCTATACTTTCCGTGACGGGGAGCCTCTGTGGATGCCACGAAACCTCGGCACCAGGAGTCTTATCCATGATGGGCGACCTTCGCGTCAACGTGCGAGTAACTCAAAAAACGAAATGCTTCACATGCTTTTGCCAAATGCATTGCCAACGCGTTTAACGTCGGGTCGTTCGCTTTTCTGCAGTCAGCGCAAAGTTCTGTCGGCGAGGGGATGCGATACGGATTAAGACGCCCAAAAAGCCCGGCCGGGCGGCGACAAAATGTTACAAGAAACCCGCACCGATATAAAACGAATGTGGGGCTGTTCGATAGACGTGAAATGGCCCACAGTTCTGCTGCGCAGCAGCAAAACTTTAGACGGCAGCAAACTCCCGCACTACGACATCCACCGACACGACGCGCTCGGCGGGAATCTCGATCCGCTCTCCGTCGTAGTGCACGAGCGGGAGGCCGTCTTGCAGCCGCGCGAGCATGCGGTGGCGCGTAAATTGCGCCATCTGGGCCTGGTTAAAGCCCTCGGTGACGATGCGGCCGTCGTCCAGCGTTATCGCGAGTTCAGCGGGAAAATGCCTCAAGAGGTACCTCCGAACGACGCTGATATACCCGAACCATACGCCTGCTACTCCTCCGCCTCAGCTTCGGCGGCGACGATCGCCTTATTGCGTCTGCGGCTGTACCGTTTCTTCGTCTTGTGAGCACCCGCCGGGCGGAGATTGGCGGGCGGCCCGAGGCGCGGCTTGAGCGCGGCTTTGCGACGGCGTTTACGCTTGCGCGGCATGAGTCTGCCTATTCGACCGGGGCGCGGGCGGATGCTTGCGGAACCTCGGCGCGTGAGCACCGCCTGGTCTGCCCTGACCGCCCGCGAGCGGATCGCGATGCTGCAAAAGGCGCGGGCGTGCACGCATGCGGCGGCGGCGGAGTGGGTCCGCCTTTCGGTACACGCTAAAGGCCTCGCGCCCGGCTCGTATCTTGCTGGCGAGGAGTGGATCTCGGGGCCCTGGGCCGTGCTGTACGCCATCAACCGTTACATTCGCACGCTGGAGAAACTCGCGCGCGGATCCCCTCCGCTCGATCACCGAAGCGTTCGAATTACTGACGACACTTATGCCGTGGACGTCTTCCCTCACGATCTCTACGATCGGATTCTCTTGCCCGGGGTTCGTGCCGAGGTCAGGCTGCAAGAGCCAAAGCTGCGCTTTCTCAAGACGACACATGCACCGCACGCGGCGCTCATTCTCGGCGCCGGCAACGTTTCGAGTATTCCGGCGCTCGACGTGCTCTACAAAGTGCTTGCCGAAGATGCCGTGTGCACCGTCAAACTCAATCCGGTGAACGAATATTTGCGTCCGATCCTGGAGAGCGCCCTAGCGCCGTTCGTCGAGAAGGGCTTTGTGCGTTTTGTATCCGGCGGTGCCGACCTCGGCGCCCAGCTTTGCGCGAATGATGCGATCGACGAGATACACGTCACCGGGAGCATCGCTACATACCACGCGATCAAAGCTATTGCCGGCGGCAAACGCGTGACCGCCGAGCTCGGCAGCGTCACGCCGACGATCGTCGTGCCAGGAGATTGGAGCAACCGCGATCTGCGCTTTCAAGCCGAGAACGTTGCGACGCAAAAAGCGCACAACGCCGGCTTCAACTGCATCGCGGCGCAGATTTTGATTCTGCCGCAGCAATGGAATCTTAAAGACCGATTCTTGCGCGAAATCGAGTCGGTGTTTCAAGCCATGGAGCAACGTCCCGAATACTACCCGGGCTCGAGTCAGCGGCGAGCCGCGCTTGGCGGCGGCGACTCGCCCTTACGCGCGATCGTGCGGCTCGATCCGCGGGACACGTCCGGCGCCTTCGAAACCGAAGCGTTCTGCGGCCTACTATTTTGCGTCGAACTGCCGGGCGATGCGAAGACGTTCTTGCGCGATGCCGTTGCGTTGGCGAACGAACGGCTGTACGGAACACTCGGAGCAAACGTGATCGTCGCGCCGCAGACGGAGCGCGCAATGCCGGAGGCCATGGAAAGGGCGGTCTCTGATCTGCGCTACGGTTGCATCGCGATCAACGCGTGGGCGGGCGTCGGCTATTTTTTGACCGAGACGCCGTGGGGAGCTTATAGAGATTCCGGCGACGGCACCGGCGTCGTCCACAACTCGTATTTCCTCGCGCATACTGAAAAGAGCGTCGTGCGCGCGCCGTTCAGACCGCTGACCAAACCGCCGTGGTTCGTTACGAACAAGCAACAAGCGAACATCGGACGGGTGCTTTCTGATTTCGAAACCGCCCGCTCGCCTCTAAATGCGCTGCGGGTGATGATTGCGGCGCTCTAGAAGCGCTGCCGTCATGAAGATGCGCGGTTTATCCATTGCTCTCACGCTTGCACTAGCGCTCGCGTCGTCCGCGGCCGCTTACGGACAACCCTCAACGCCCTCGCCGGCACCGAGCGCATCAGACGCCCAGACGCTCGCTCGAGCGAGGGAGTGGCTCCATCGTTGCCAGACCGGTGACATCGATCGCTCGCAGTTAGACGATAAAATGAACGCTTTGCTCACGCCGGATCTCGTCAAGCGATTAACCGCGGGGCTTGGGACGCTCGGCGAACCGACGAGTTTTACGTACGTTGGACAGCAGTCCGACTCCGGAAACATCGCCTACGTCTACCGCGTGACATTCAAGTCGGTTCAGCTGAATGAAATATTCGCTCTGAACAAAGCCGGGAAGGTCAGCGGACTCCACTTCAGTCGCGCACAGTAGACGCTGCTTACTGCACTCCAGCCGCATGCAGCATCTGCAGCACGCGGTCAACCGGAAGGCCGTACACGGTAACGCCGCCCTTTCCGGTCATCGTCTTGGCGCTGAAAAGCGCGTTGTAGATTGCCGACTCGGTCGCCTCTGCGGTTGCGCGGTACAAACCGTTGAGAACGGAACTGTCTTCGATAATCGGCACCGCCGGCGCATTGATGCGAAAGTTTGCGGTCCGGTCGAAGGTATAGGCCGTACTAAACGCCACAAAGAGATCGCCGCTGCCGATGTCGCTGGTAAGGCCCGTCCTGGACATACCCATTCCCGCGCGCAGCGCAATCGCCCGCAGCTGCCGGGAATCGAGTGGCGCATTCGTGGCGATCACAATGACGATACTCCCCGACGCCATGCGTCCATGCAGCGTCAAATTCTTCGGGAACGTCATTCTGTATTCGTTGCGCAGGGCTTCGCCTACGCGTACGCCGTCGATCGTCAACTGTTCGCGCGTCGATCCGGTGTTGTCGTTCACCAGCACCCCAACCGTGTATCCGCCGAGTTCTTTCGGCAGCACGCGCGATGCCGATCCGATGCCGGCTTTAAAGCCAAATGCCTTCATGCCGGTGCCGGCCCCGACGCTTCCGCGTGAGAATTGGCCGGTTCGCGCTGAATCGAGCAGATCGATGACATCCTGCGCACCGATCGCGCGAGCCTGTATGTCATTGAGCAGCTGATCGTCACACTCTATAACCACCGGCAGCGGCACGTCGTCACGCACGCCGATCTGCGGATGCTGTTTGATCATCCAGCTAATCACGCCGTCGTCGGCCCGGCCGATATCGAGCGTGTCGGTCAGCACGATCGGCGTCTCGAGATAACCGGATTCGTTGATCCAATGCGCGCCCGTCATCTCCCCGTTTCCGTTAAAAGGCAGCGCGTACGCGGAGACTTTGTGGTTCCAAGGATCGGCGTTGGGCAAGATCGCCGTCGCGCCGGTGCGGATAGACGTGCCTTCGACTTTTGTCACATTGCCGACCGCGACGCCCGGAACGTCGGTGATCCCGTCAAGCGGCCCGGAAGGGTAAAAACCGACGTGGAAGGGGAGCGCGGCTGAAGCGGTCGCCTGCGCAAAAAACAGGCACAACAGGGCAAAGACGGCGAATCTCATCGTTCACATTTTAGCCCGAATCACACTTTCTGCCCTGCAGGGAGCACCATCATTCTCACCGTTTCCGAAACCATCAAGGCCGCGAAGGTCTACGAAAATCTGTCTACAGGCGAACTGATCGAACACGCGCTTCGCCGCGGCGAAGGTGTGCTCGGCAGCGACGGCCAGCTGATCGTCGACACGCGGCCGCACACCGGCCGGTCGCCCAAAGACAAGTTTTTCGTACGCGAAGGTTCGAGCGAGAAGCACATCGACTGGGGCGAAACAAACCGCGGTGTCGAGCCCGCGGTTTTTGACGCGCTGTGGGATCGCGTGGCGGCTTATCTTTCGGAACGTGAGATCTATTCGCTCGACTGTTTTGTCGGAGCCGACGAACGCTACCGCCTTCCCGTGCGAATCATCACCCAGATGGCATGGCACAATCTCTTCGCGCGCGATCTCTTTATCGTACCCGATGATGCGCCGAAAGATTTCAAGCCCGAGTTCACCGTCGTCGATGCGGCACTGTTCGCAGCCGATCCGCAACGCGACGGAATTAACTCGCCGACCTTCATCTTGGTGAACTTTGCAAAACGTGTCGTCTTGATCGGTGGAACGAAATATGCCGGCGAAATCAAGAAATCGATCTTCACGGTCATGAACTATCTTCTTCCGCTGCGCGACGTGCTGCCGATGCATTCGTCGGCCAACGCGGGCAAAGATGACGTCGCCGTATTCTTCGGCCTCTCGGGAACAGGCAAGACCACCCTCTCCGCGGATTCACACCGGCCGCTGATCGGCGACGACGAGCACGGCTGGTCCGACACGGGCGTCTTCAATTTCGAAGGCGGCTGTTATGCTAAGGTCATCCGCCTCTCGCAGAGCGCGGAGCCGGAGATCTGGGCCGCGTCACACCGTTTCGGTTCCGTTCTGGAAAACGTGATGTACGACGAAAAGACGCGCAAACTCGATCTCACGTCGGAAGCCAAGACGGAAAATACGCGCGCGGCCTATCCTATCGAATACATCCCGAATGTCGTTCCGGGCAGCCGCGCCGGGCACGCCCGCACCATCATCATGCTGACGGCCGATGCATTTGGTACGCTTCCGCCGATCAGCAAGCTCACCAAAGAGCAGGCGATGTACCACTTCCTATCCGGCTATACTGCCAAGGTGGCCGGCACGGAACGCGGCATCACCGAACCGCAAGCTACCTTTTCTACGTGCTTCGGAGCGCCATTCATGGTGCATCACCCGACCGTCTACGCGAAATTGCTCGGACAGAAAATCGACGAGCACGACGTTACCTGCTGGCTGGTCAACACCGGCTGGATCGGCGGTCCGTACGGCGTCGGAAAGCGGGTCGCGATCGGATACACGCGCGCCATGGTCAACGCCGCCATCGAGGGCGCGCTTTCGGATGCCAGGTTCGAGGACGAACCTTTCTTCGGTCTTTCGATCCCGTTAAACGTGCCGAATGTGCCTTCGGAGATACTCAATCCGAAGAACATGTGGCCCGATAAGGCCGCCTACGATGTGCAAGCCGAGAAACTGGCTGAACTATTTGCCAAGAATTTCTTGCGTTTCGAGGCTCAAGCTTCGCCGGGCGTGAAAGCCGCTGCAATTAAGCCGCGTAACTAGCGATTCCTCAGCGTTTCCTCAGCGTTCCCTCAGCGATCCCTAATCCAGCTCTCAGAACTTTTGAGGTGGCAAGTCGTTACGATAACGACATCACTTCCTCAAAGGAGTCCTCGTGTTTAGTTTTCGTTCACTACTTGTTCCGGCGGCTTTGGCAACCGCACTTGCGGTTCCGGCTATCGGTTTCGCCCAGGCGCAACCGAGCGCCGCGCAGCTTCAGCAGCCCGCGCAAGGGCAACGCCATCAAGGCGGATTCGGGTTCATGCGCGAGATGCGCAGCCTGAATCTCAGCACGCAACAGCAGTCACAGATTAAGCAACTTATGCAGCAATATCGTCAAGCGCATCCGCGTGGAAGCGCGCGGGATCCGCAAGCGCGCAAAGACCTGCGCACGAAGATCATGGCCGTGCTAACGCCGGCTCAGCAAGCGCAGCTCAAATCTGAAAGGCAGCAACGCGAATCGCAATCCGGCCGCGGACACGATCGCGTGCCAGAACCTTCGCCTTCACCGGCAATCTAAAGCGGCAGGCATCATTTGGACGGGGCTACCGCTGCGGTAGCTCCGTCTTCTTGCATTTCAGCAGGGCATCGTGCGGACCGCGCATACTCCTGTTGTGATGAGCGCAGAGACTCTGGGCATCCTCGTTGGCGGCGGCCCGGCGCCGGGCATCAACGGCGTCATTGCTTCCGCGACGATAGAGGCGGTCAACAGCGGCCTGCGCGTGCTCGGAATCTACGACGGTTATCATCATCTCGCTAAAGGCGAAACCTCCCATGTTACGGATCTGCGGATCGAAGACGTCTCCCGCATCCACGCAACCGGCGGCTCGATCTTGCGCACTTCGCGGACGAATCCGGCCAAAGACGACGCCACGCTACAGCGATGCATCAAAGCCTTGCAGTCGCTGAACGTCCGCTACCTGATCGCAATCGGCGGGGACGACACGACCTATGGTGCCACCCGTATCGCAGAGTCTACTTCCGGCCGCATCGGCGTAGCCACCGTCCCGAAAACGATCGACAACGATCTTCCGCTTCCGGATAACGCGCCGACGTTTGGATTCGAAACCGCGCGTTCCGTCGGCACCGGTATCATCGAGAGCTTGATGGAGGATGCCCGTACGACGGTACGCTGGTATCTGGTCGTGAGTATGGGGCGGAAATCCGGCGCACTCGCACTGGGCATGTGCAAGGCCGCCGGAGCGACGCTCGCGGTTATCCCCGAAGAATTCCCCGGAGCTGAACTGGATTTAGCGGCCGTCGTCGATACGATCGTCGGCGCAATTGTGAAGCGAGTCGCAAACAACCACGGCTACGGTGTGGCGATCGTGGCCGAAGGGATCGCCGAACGGCTCTCCGCCGAAAAGCTGGCCGCTCTGGAAGGCGTTGCCCGCGACGCCTACGGCCACGTTCGGCTCGCCGACGTGCCGATTGGAAGCGTTCTTCGCGACGCGGTGCGCAAGAGTCTGGACGATATCGGCGTGACGGCGACGATCGTCACCAAGGATATCGGGTACGAGTTGCGGTGCGCCAAGCCCGTCCCGTTCGACGTCGAATACACGCGCACACTGGGGTACGGCGCCGTCCGCTACTTGCTAAGCGGCGGCAGCGGCGCGCTGATCGCGTTGTCGGGCGGGCGAGTCGTTCCGGTGCATCTTGCCGAATTGCAAGATCCGAAGACCGGACGCGTGCGGGTGCGTATGGTCGACGTTACCACCGAATCGTATGAAGTCGCTCGCAACTATATGATCCGGCTCGAGCCCGAGGATTTGCAGGAACCGCGGCTCTCGCAAATCGCGAAACATACGACGCTCTCGCCGGCGCAGTTCCGCGCGCGCTTCGAAAGGGTGGCCCACTAATGTTAAAACGCTCGCTTGCCGCGTTCGCGGCGATCGCATTGCTCGGCGCCGTGCCCTCGGTACAGCGCGGGTTCTCGATCGCACGGATTGCCACGGTCGACGGTGCGCGCGAACTTGCCGCTGCGCCCAACGGCGATCTCTTTGTCGGAACCAGCGGATCCGATATTTACGTCATTCCCCACGCCGATTCGGGCGGCGCCGCGGGTTCGCCGCGCGTTTTCGCGCACTTTGACGACGCGCCGGCAGCCGGCGTCGCGCTCTCGGGCAACTCGCTGTATGTCGGGACACAGTTCGCGATCTGGCGCATCGCATACAATTCGGGCGATCTTCACGCGCGGTCGGCGCCTGCGAAACTTGCCGCGGTCCGTACGTCCGGCATCGCGCGCGACCACGTCACAACTTCCGTCGCAGTCGCGAACGGCGTACTGTACGCGAGCGCCGGCTCGTCGTGTGACGCATGCCGGCCCGATGTTGACGACACGCGCGCGACGATTGGCCGGGTGGCGGGCGGCAAGTACGTCGTCATCGCCCGGAATATTCGCAACGCGATCGCCCTCGCGGCGAATGAAAACACCGGGGCTCTCTGGGCAGGCGTGGCCGGACAAGACGCATTGCCGGCGGGTCACCCTTACGAGATTTTCGACGATGTAACGGCGCATGCGCCCGTCGTGAATTACGGCTGGCCCGATTGTTACGAAAATCACAAAGGAAGCAATTGCGACGGCGTCGCTGTTTCACGCGCCGTATTTCCGGCTTACGCAACCCCGATCGGCGCCGTCTTTTACCCGCGGCACCCGCGTGGGCGCTACATCTTTCCGGCGCGCTACGCCGGCGGCGCGTTCGTGACTTTGCACGGCTCTTGGCACGGACCGCCGTTTGTCGCGCCGCAAGTGGTCTTCGTTCCAATGCGCGGCGATTCTCCGCAGACCGGCGTGGCCTGGAACGATCCCAACAAACAGTGGAGCGATTTCGTAGGCGGTTATCAGGCGGGCGGCTCCGATCAACGCATAGGCCGGCCGACCGGGATAACGGTCGGGCCGCAAAGCGATCTGTTGGTAGCGGACGACATGACCGGCGCGATCTATCGGATCCGGCCCCGTTAGAAGGAGCTCGGAGAAACCCGCAGCAGGCACCGCCTTTCACTAAAGCGTAGGCCGCTAGTTCCACGCTTTCGAGAGGCGCAACATCGCATGATCGAGCATCGTCGAATACAATCTTTACGAAGCAGAATCGCCTTTGAGCTATGCCGGGAACGTCCGAACGCCGACACTCATAATGAGTGACGCCGGCGACTTCAGGGTCCCGACGCCGCTCGCGTATGAGTTTTATCACGACGTTCGCGCAACGGGGACGCCCGTGCAGTTCGTCATTTATCCCGTCGTGGGGCACTTTCCGCGCGATCCGGTGCGCGGCGAAGACATCTACCGCCGCTGGGAGGCTTGGTTCGTGAAATACTTGGGATCATGATTATCGCCGACGTCGTTCACTACCTTACGGTCATGGTCGCCGCGGGTGTAGCGCTGGCGGTCTTCGGGATGTTCTATCGCGGATATGAGGGCGACAAAATGTGGAACGCGGGGCTGCTGATTGGGGTCCTCGGCGTCTTCGCCCAAGAATGGGTGCTGCATACGGCGCCGTGGCCGTTGCCGGTACTCATTACAGGGATCATCGCCCTTCTGCTTCTCATCCGGCTGCTCGGGTTTATCCCGACTCTAAACCGGCCGGTTTCCGATCTCTGGAAGAACCGCTAGCCCGAGCTTCTTCCCTCGCCAAATCTGCCCGCCGTCGTGATAGAATGCGGTGGAGAATCCGCAGTGGCATCAATACTGTCAGATAAACCCGCGATCGAGCTGCTCGACGGCCGGGCTTACGCCAAGGTGAGCCCAACGGCTCGCCACGCCGGCGTTCAGGGCGCTCTTTGGCGCGTCATCGAGGATCTCGCCGCAGATAGCGGCTTCGTAGGCCCGGAATGGCGCTTCAAGATTGGCCGCGCCGACGACACGAACACGACGTTTGTGCCCGATGTCGCGTATGTATCGCTTGAACGATTGCGCGCAATCCCGGAAAAAGAGCGCGACGAACCACCCTTTGCGCCCGATATCGCGGTCGAAGTTCGCTCGCCGTCAGATAACCTCGCGTTTCTTCGGCGCAAGATCGAACGCTATCTGCAAACCGGCAGCGTTCTGGTCCTCGTCGCCGATCCGGATAACCGAACAATCGTCGCCCACTCCGCCGGCGAGATGCGCGCGTACGCCGTTGGCGATCGCTTCGAACATCCGGCGGTCCCATGGCTCACATTCGACGTCGCCGTAATTTTCGCGAAGTTGGACTTGCTGAAAGACTAAAAGAAAAAGCCCGCCGGTATTAACCGACGGGCTTCTCTCACTTAATCTGGCGCCGACCTACTTTCGAGGATCCTTGCGAATCGACTATCATCGGCGCTGACGGGCTTAACTGCCGTGTTCGGGATGGGAACGGGTGGTGCCCCGCCGCTATGAGCGCCAGAAACTTGTTGGGGTCCCCAAACGATGCTTGCATCGTTTGGGGTCCAAACGTGATCCTCATCGCGATGGCGAGCCGGAGCTCGAACCAATCGCGATGAGAAAGCTGCGTAGAGAAGAACTTTCAGTGCCAAAAACGCATGAAGAGGAATCAAAAATGTCCGGGCGATTAGTACCGGTCAGCTGCACACCTTGCGGTGCTTCCACCTCCGGCCTATCAACGTGGTAGTCTACCACGACCCTTCACTCTTACGAGTTCGAGATCTCATCTTGGAGTCAGTTTCACGCTTATATGCTTTCAGCGTTTATCTGATCCGAACATAGCTACCCGGCTATGCCCCTGGCGGGACAACCGGTTCACCAGCGGTTCGTTCGACCCGGTCCTCTCGTACTAGGGTCGACACTCCTCAAATCTCTTGCGCCCACGGCGGATAGGGACCGAACTGTCTCACGACGTTCTGAACCCAGATCGCGTACCGCTTTAATGGGCGAACAGCCCAACCCTTGGGACCTACTACAGCCCCAGGATGCGACGATCCGACATCGAGGTGCCAAACCTCCCCGTCGATGTGGACTCTTGGGGGAGATAAGCCTGTTATCCCC
>Ga0207416_1000534_pt1 | contig 63773 bp, 59 predicted proteins | sample PaiPotPPM11metaG_FD_184107 | JGI IMG/M metagenome (GOLD analysis project Ga0207416, IMG submission 184107) | Iron sulfur acid spring bacterial and archeal communities from Banff, Canada, to study Microbial Dark Matter (Phase II) - Paint Pots PPM... ... | reverse complement strand
GACACTGGCGATGGAATCTGGGCAAACCGCAATGAAGAAGCTCTTGCGTACTGAGCTTGAAACAAGAAGGTTTTCGGCCCAGAGCATGCCTTTTTCAACTTGCAATCTCATTAGCCAACAAAGTCTTAATGAGACTGATTTTTATGAGGAATGGCTCGATCCCTTTACTGGTTGGAGTCAAACCTATTGAGCAAACAGAGATGAATACATCTCTCTGAGCAAGCTCCAGTCCATGGATCAGACAGTTGAGTTTTGACAGCACTTGTGACAGCAACGCCGGTAAATATCAGTAGATTTTGATAGTCTTCAGTAGACACTCGACCTTGTTTTTGAGCTCGAAATAGACATTGGTAGACACTCATAGACCCTTGGACCCGAATTCCTAAACCGTGTGTCGGAGGTTCGAGTCCTCTCAGCCCCACTTCCTGAACCCGCTTCTCAGGCGGGTTTCTTCGTTAGAGAGACAGTTGTTTTTGCTCTTTTTTCGGCTTTGACAGCAACCGTGGTTCTCCATCAAGTTGATGGAGAACCCAACCATGACAGCAACAAAAGATCTTGAGGAGCAAGAAGGGTGTGAAGATGGGTCATGGCACTTTCGAGGCAATAGTTGGGTCAGCGCTTCCAGAAGCACGGAGAGCACAATGGCTCCCATTACTATGCTCAGTAGGAGATGGTACTTGCTTGTTCCCCTTCCTTCGGTGGATGCCTATCATCCGTCAGCGAACTGCGTACCGCCAAGCAATAGGAACGCCCAGCCTCGGCAGATTCGTCTGTACGACCTTCTAAGGCCCGCTCAATCAGGCGGATGCCTCGAACTTGGGCTTTCAATTGGGTCCCAGCGTGCCGATCGGCTTCAACAATGGGCTTGGCGGCATCGCGCAAATAGTGGATCTGACAGAGTTGATGAGGGATCTTGGGAAAGAATGAGTGGGCAGATATCCGATCGACCGCTGCTCTCTTGGCCTCAGGCACTGCGAAAGGTAAGAGCTTGGTTGGAGCCGTGGATCCTGCTGCAGCGCTATTGGCATGCTTGGTCCACACTGCCCCCACCTCTCCCACTCCAGCAGTTACTTGATGCGCTGCTTTGGGGATCCCGCTCTTCCTTCCTAACCCGCGTCAACAAAGTACCGACCTTGGCCTGCTTTTGGGGGGTCGGAGAAGAGAAATTTGCTATAATTGAGCGAGTGGGTCAGTTGCCTAGAATACCAAATAGCGTTCAGAGTTCCTCACCCAGCATGCCAAGCGTTCGTGCCTGCCTGACTGCTTGTACTCGGTTGTTGACACCCAATTTGGAGAAGATGTGGCTGACATGACGTTTGACCGTATCGACGGCAATGACCAGTTCTTGGGCAATTTCCTGGTTGGATGCGCCGCACGCCAGCAGTTGCAGGACCTCCAGTTCTCGCTCACTCAAGGGCTCCGGCAATAGCTGAGCTTTGGTGAGTTCTCCCACGTGTGCATGCACCACACGTTCCTGCTGAAAGGCGGTAAGCAGCATGTCCAGATAAAGGGTTCGCCCACTCTTGCCGTCGTGCTTCCGTAGCTGATAGAGCAGGGCTTCTATGGCGGCTCCTTCGTCGACAAAACTGCGGATAAAGCCTTGCAGCTCGGCCAGACGAACTGCCTCCGAGAGGACTTCGAGGGCCTGTCTCTCCTGTTGGCACATCTGGTAGGCCAAGGCTTGCAAGAGCCGGATCTCAATGACATGTCCCCAGCACTGACCTGCTGTTGCCCGCTGAAGTGTCGGTTCCAACTGCTCCAGGGCAAGTGTTGGCTGATCCATGGCTAAGAAGATACGTGCACAGGCCACCTCTTCGCGTTCGCATCCAAATGGCATACTATATCGCCCTCTCAGATCTAGCTCTTGAGCCCAGCGAGCTGCATGATCTCGTTCTCCACAAGCCAGCCAGAGCCTCACTTGGTCAATAGTAGTGAAGAGAGAAGAGAGATAGCGGTAGAGAGACTGGTTGGCGCTCGCACCAATATGTTCAAACTGCTGCAAGGCAGCACGTGCTGCATCGTACTCCCTGCGTGACAGGCAGACACGTAACAGAATGGCATACGCACAGAGGGTGTAAAGAATGAATCCCTTCGATGTGGTCTGTTGACACAGTGGAATGGCTTCTTGGACCAAAGAGAGTACTGTATCTAGTTGGTTCCACTCCCGCAGGATCTCTGTCTGGAGAACCATGGGCCAGCCTACATCAGGAAGCATACCCTCTCTCGACATCTGGCCCAGATGGATTGCCTGTTGGGTGAGCCTCTGAACCTGGTGTAATTGTCCTGCTCCGATCATGGCTGTAGCAGTTATGCCCGCGACAAAGATAGCATAATCATGCAGCTCTGCCTCTTTGGCAATCAGATATCCCTGATACATACTTGTGATAGAAGCTTGTGCATCGTTGATAGAAGTCAGATAAGAGGACGAGCACTGGGCACAGTACACAAGAAAACGCCCAAAGGTATTCTGTGGTGAGAGCAGGGCTAACGCTCGCTGGCAGAGCGCGAGTACGGCTTGCCCATCTTCTTTACAGAAACCCCGCAAGCAAGCGGGAAAAGCGATGATTGCTCCAAGCTGGTCCTCTTGTTCCTGCTGCTCTTGTCGAGCGAGCAATGGGGGGGAGTTCTCCTTACCCATCTGCCTGCTGAGCGAAGTGCTCAGTGCTGCTTCCGCGGTATTGAGCCAACCCTCCAGCCTGCTGTGCGGAGCCACAGTCCACAAAAGCAGGGCACAGGCCAGACAAAGGAGAGGCCGAGCATGCACAATGTCTTCGGGCAACCGCTCGAGCCACTCTTGGAGCAAGGCTAGCTCATACCCACTTACGCCCCAGGTGCGTGGAGACACCTGCTGTTCGATCAGATCAGCAGCCCAGGACCACTGCTTGGCACGCAAGGCATGCAGGATAGCCTGAGTTATCTGGTCATGCTCAGTATACCAGAGACTAGCCCGGTAGTGCAAGAGAGGCACCAGATCAGCGTGTGTCTGCTCCAGCTGGTTACGCAAGGCTTCGGCAAAAAGCGCATGATAGCGATACCACTGCCGCTTGTTATCTAAAGACACCACAAATAAATTGGCCTGTTCGAGCTGACACAGCATCTGTTGGCTGCCATGTTGCTCCATAACGGCATTACAGAGCGAGGCACTGAGCTGGTCAAGGATGGAGGTGCAAAGCAGAAACGTCTGCACGTCCTGGGGCTGTCGTTGCAAGACCTCCTCGGTCAAATAGTCCAGGATGTAATGCTGATCCCCACTGATCTCCTTCAGAACACTGACAGAATTGGCATGCCCTCGTAGGGAAAGACCAAGCAATTGCAAGCCGACCAGCCAGCCCTCCGTGCGACTCCTTATCTCTTGGATCGTCTCATCTGGCAGTTGGATGCCCATCACTTCATGGAAGAAAGCCCTGGTCTCCTCTAGTGTACAGCGCAGCTGATCCATGCGCACTTCTAACGCTTGCCTGCGTGCCTGCAGAAGAGGGAGTGGCAGAGGAGGATCGGCACGTGTTGCCAGGATAATGCGCAATTGAGCAGGAAGGTGCTCGATCAGATACGCCAGAGTAGTGTGCACCTCCTGCTCGGTAATCAGCTGATAGTCGTCCAGAACCAGCAAGAAGTGATCTGTTCCCTCCGCGAGCAGATTAATCAGCTCTGCCAGGATATATTTGAGGGGTGGAGCTTGTGGCGATTGCAGTTGCATCAACAGTGGAGAAATCGGTCCGGCTGCTGGATCTTCAGGGCTGTCAGGACATAGCTCCAGAATACCTTTGGTTGATTGTCCTCTTCGTCCAGGGATACCCAGACTACCAGAGGCTTGCGAGCTTCTCGTGATTGCTGCCAGGCAGAGAGTAAGGTGGTCTTGCCAAAGCCTGCGGGAGCCGAGACCAGTGTGAAGGAGTGCTCGAGGCTTTTGTCAAGCAAGGCAGTCAAACGAGGACGCAAGATGAGAGGGCCTGGTGCAACGGGCACATAGAATTTGGTAACCAGAAGTTGGTTCTCTAGGAGTTCAGGCATCATTGTCATACTCTCTCTGCCCCGCTTACGGCATAGGAGTGGAGCTATTTTCCTTCCACAAGACCAAATCCATCTTATGCAAATATGTATTTCTTGTTAGTGAGGGCATTTCGTCACCAGATAAACAGAGCCTTTCTGATCTCCAACAGACACATATCTCATACACCCCTTCTTGCTGCTCGGCTTCTGGTGGTCTTTCTTCCCTCCAGCCTACACCCCCTGTCAACCCCTATCGCCTTCCCGTCAATTGCTGTGCCCACGGGCGTAATGCCTCCTGTGACGGAGTGCCCTTTTACGGATTAGCTCAGGCGCAGTAGCCATCGGACAGGCGCAGTAGCCCATCGGACAAGCGCAGTTTCATGTCGGAAACAGTCTCGTCAAAATTCTGCCCGGTTGTGTTCAGGATATGCTGTTCCCATCGCCCCAGGTCTGCAAAATGCTGCCACATCGTTCCAATAACCTCAGGGCTAAGCATCACGCACGGTCCTTCTAGGCGAATAATAGAGCAACCATCCGATATGTGCGTTCCTTTCGGGATCAGTGAATGCTCTGCGCCGGAGTATAGCAGGTGGGGCGTCGTATGAATGCTACCTGGGTACTATTCACGGTAGCATTCTGGGTGGTGAAGCGCAGGTCCGTATCACGCAACTCAAGCAATTGTCCCCGTCCACGCAAGCGTGCCAGGCGCAGCGGCGGATCAGCGCGGGTCGCAAGCACGAGGTGCAGATGCTCCAGATGCTCAACCAGAAAGCGCAGTGCGCGATGGAGTGTCGGCGTGGTGATCACCTGATAATCGTCGAGAACCAGCAAGGCTAGAGAGGTCGCCTGATCCAGGGTTGAGTTGAGCCTATTGACCGTGGCACTGGAAAGAGGAATGCAGGAGATTCCCAACTGTCTCCAACAACGCCCGCCAGGATGCTCCTACGAATAGTACCTAGGTAGCATTCATGCAACTTCTCCAACTGCTACACTACGGCACAGAGTGTTCATTGATCTCGAACGGAACACACATCTTGGAGAGGTCCTCTGGTATTGGCCTGTGTGCCCATCGCATCTCTCATCATCATGGGCTGGTTGGCTTGCAGAAGTGACGTTTCTCAATCCGCTAGAAGGAGAAACGTTTCTCTACGGTGAAAGTGTTGATCACCAGTGCTGCATGGCCTCCTCATGGGAGTTCGCAATCTAGGACTCGCAGAGACTTTATTCTATTCTTTAAGGAGATATCAGTGAAAGTACCCGAGCAACAGCAAATGTCAAAAGATACTGTTGAAACTAACCAATTCAAGCAACCTGATCTGGTCGAAGAAGCCAAAAAACCGAGCGAAGACCGTATTGTAATGCTGAGTGATGGCATTTTTGCAATTGCAATAACACTCCTTGTCCTGGGTATTGAGATCCCACTTGCTGATACTCATGCCAACACGCCTCAAGCTCACGCTGCATTCATTCATGCTCTCACAGGTGATTTTCTTTTCAATACGCTCCTGTATATCGTCACCTTTGCCGTCCTGGCCTCCTACTGGTTAAATCATCGTCGTTTGATGAATATTGTCAAACGAGTCGATAGATTCTTCCTCTGGCTCAATCTCTTGTTCTTGGCCTTCGTGGCCTTTTTCCCTATAGCGACCAACGTCTCAAAGTACTCTCAGTTCCCAGAAGCGGTCATTGTTTATACCGTTGTCTTGGCTGGTTGTGGTTATTCCGCAGTGCTGCTCTGGATCTACGCCCTTGGAAATCATCGACTCGTTGCTGCCGACAGAGATGTCAATAGCCATAAATCCCGCATCATCAGAGTCGCTATCACTCCTACTTTTTTTCTGGTGAGCTTGCTTCTCTTATTCATTCCAAACTTCCCACCAAGCTCTGTCTTTTATTCTTGGCTGTGGAATTGGCCCGCTTTTGGGGGTCAACCTCAACTGGACAACACCCGATGCAAGGGATATCTCCTTCCCTAGTACCAACGGTACAGCCCCGTTATTCGCACTCATCAGGACTACGACGCCTAGCCGTAGCCCAGGCACAGGCACTATTCCAGTGAAGCAGACGGAAATGCAGGGGTGTCCGAACAGCTTATAGCTGAACTTCTTCACCATTTTCCTGATAGTTTTTGACCATAACACTAACCATTTGATCCAGAACGTCAAATTCCTCTGTTCCTCTCCAGACGACGATGGTGGGCCTGTCATGACCTGAAACCGCAATCTGGTCATCGGAAAACGTGGAGTAACCCTTCCGATCAACTTTCTCGTAGGTGTACCAGCCCACACAGAGTACCTGATCATCAATCTTTATAGCTCTGAGAGAAGCCGGGGTTTTAAATTTATACACCTTGAGATGAGATAGATCTGAGAGTTTCCGACTGAGATCGCTCAGTGAGTTGCGGATCGTACTAGTAATGCGGTCTACCTGTCTTTTGCTCTGTAATTGCCCCGGCATGTCCTCATGTTGAATAAAAACGGTAGCTCTGGCCTTTTTGTTTAAGACCAGCGGGTACAACAAGATTTCGCTTTGTTTACAACTGTACTGGAGAAAGATTGCTTCTGTTACAGTATGACGATCAATATATTCAAGTAGACATTTATACGCCTCGTCTTGATCTGAATAGAATTTGTTTCTGGTTAAGCTTTTCACTGAACCTGAAAGAACCTGCAAAGACCGTTCAAGCGATGACTGGTTGGCATCAAGACTCCTGGCGGATGTATCAAGGTTCTGGATCATTTGTTGAGTATTAGCTTGATTCACGTTAAGATCCTGTATCGTGCTCAGAGTTTTCTCGGCAGCCCGGCTGGTGGATTGATTGAGCTTGTGATCCAGACGTAAACTGTTGGCAAGGAGCCCGACGAGAAACAGAAGCAGAGGAAATTCAACGGGAATGCTATTGATGCCGAAAAGACCGAGGATAATAATTACAATAGGAGCGCCAATACCTCCAACTATCTCTATGGTATCCTGGATATTGCGCAAGTTGTTCCTTAAAAATGTCCAGATTTGTGTTCCCTTATTCATATTAATCATTTGTGCCAATAGCCCCACGAGCTAAAAACATGTTGAAGACGTCATCAAAATCTACGACCCGAATAACCGTCTTATCCTCAAGGATCGTACCCGCACCTAGCTAGTATGAGTTTAGCTTTGCCAACTTCAGGAGTAGGAGATGGCAACCCAACAGGAACTCCGACAAGCAATTCCTACACAAGCCCTTCCAATGTACGTGGCAACGTCCCAAAGGAATCCATGGCAACATATCCTTTCATACCAAATTTATGGACACCACCATCCACAGCCCCACTCCTCTCGATGTTCATCCTGGGAAAACCCCTCCCTCCCGCACTCCACCATACAAATAGGAGTGGCATACTACCGTTGTTCTCTCTGATATACAAGATATATGAACACAAATATGTGCACATACGTCAAGACGAGAGAGAGGGGGTAATATAACATGAAGGGCGTCTCCTGGTAGTTTTCTGCTAAGCCATCAAGATTCTCATTCTCACGACCTCGGCGGTGCATCCTTTCTCCCTCGATGAGATTGGCACCGCCGTCGCGCAAGCCGAAACGATGGGCAGACAGGGCAAGGACCTGGTGGTCATGGGCAGCGGAGAACTGGCCCAGTCGCTGATGCGGAGCAACCTCATCGACTCCTACGTGCTCCTCATCCACCCGCTGGTGCTGGAATCAGGGCGTCGCCTCTTCCCCAACGGTGGTACATTCACCGCTCTCCAGCTCGTCGACACCAAAACGACAACGAATGGCGTCGTGATCACGACCTACTGGCCACACGAACCGACAACGGGAGAGGACCACCAACTCCACATGATGCTTGAGGTGGCAAAGATGAGTCACATCTGGGAGCCTTCTTTCGTGGCAAAAAATAGGTGGATTGATATCATCAAGGGCACTTTTTGAGCGGAAGAGAGTATCAAGGGAGATAGAAAAATGCATATCCCATTTGCAAACAAAGTCGCGATTGTGACTGGAGCCTCGCGTGGAATAGGCCAAGCAGTTGCGGAAGCGAAGGCACCCCAAAGTGGCGCACGGCATCATAGAATACCGCAAAAAACGCCTCGGTGTCTTGGCAGACGTGCCACCGTTTGCAGGAGTCAGACGCAGTGATGTGGGGGTCTTGCATGATGTGCGCAAAAACCAGGAGGCGTCAACTGTTCAGGCAGCGTTCACAGCATTGGCTCATTGCATGCCGGAGCGAGAGGGATTTTATGGGTCTGCTCGGCCTCACGTTCCCGTCGGGTGAATGCTGGCAGATCAGGCGGCAGGCCTCTTGCCCTCATCTACTATGCTCAGAGGAGTCGTTACCTGTGTGAAATGCTCAACACGAGTGGAATTCAGACGAGCTGACACGCTCTTGCAAAAGCTCGCTTTTTTCTCCCCTTCGCGGGGCGAAGCGCACGCAGTGACGAGGCGCGAAGAGGGACATTGCCTCTCGTCGGAAAGGCACGAGAACAGAAAGGAAGATCTGATGACACACCCTCCTGCACCGTCAGGTCCCATTCATCTGGTGGTGGATCTCAATCGATGCCAGGCTTATGCCCAGTGTTGTTTTTTGGCTCCCAGCGTCTTCAAGCTGCATGGGGAGGAAGCACTCTGGTACGATCCTGAACCTGATGCTGTGCAGTGTGAGCACCTGCTGCACGCGGCTGCAGCCTGTCCCGTCCAAGCGATCTTCGTCGAATGGGGAGACAACAACTCACCGCAGAAAAGCCGTGGAACCACATGAGGAGCCATGAAACGAGGACCGCTTTCAAAGACAGCGGACGCATTGTGATTGTGGGAGCTTCCCTCGCCGGACTTCGTGCAGCGGAGACGCTGCGTGCCGAAGGATTTACCGGGCACTTGACCCTCATTGGCGATGAACCCTCTCTGCCCTATGACCGCCCGCCGCTCTCCAAGGCGGTTCTGACCGGCTGGATTGCGGCAGAGCACACCCAACTGCCGAGATTTGAGACGCTGGCCGATGTCGAGTGGCGACTGGGCGTAGCGGCGACGGGCCTGGACCTTGAGGCCAAGCAGGTCCGCCTGGCCGATGGGCAGAGCGTTGCATTCGACCGCCTCCTCATCGCCACTGGGGCGCGAGCGCGGCCCTGACCCAATCCGGCAGAAGCGGAGCTTGAGGGCGTCTTCACCTTGCGCGGACGCCAAGATGCCAAGCAGCTCCAGCAGTGCCTGGCCGCCCAACCACACCGGGTGCTCGTGATCGGAGGGGGGTTCACCGGGTCGGAGATTGCCTCCGCCTGCAGCGAGCTGAGCCTGCCGGTCATATTAACTGGGCACGACCACAATGAACGGCGAGTGGAGTGGATTGCACGTCAACGCGCAATATGAATATCAGACGCACGTGAGTGTTGCAATGAGAAAGGAGAACCATCATGTCCCAGAACACCACCATCCTCCGACAAATCTACGACTATGCCAATCGTGCGAACCCCTACCCGCTGTGGGCGAAGCTGCGGGAGACCCCAGTCTGCTTTCAGGAAGATGGCCCCGATGAAGCGGGGACATACGTCGTGAGCACCTATCGCGAGATCATGGCGTTGCTCCATGACCCGCGCATCAGTTCCGATCTGAGAAAGAGTGTGCAAACTGGGGGACGACCACGTCTCTCCACGGCTCCGTATCGGTTTATCAGCTTGGACCCGCCGGAGCACGACCGCCTGCGTCGCCTGGCAATGCGCCACTTTGGGCCACCAGAACGCCCGGAATACCTGGAGCAGCTGCGTCCCGAGATTGTGCGCATCGTCACCACGCTCCTCGACCGGTTGCAGGGCCAGCGCCAGTTCGATCTGGTCGAACGCTTTGCCTATCCCCTGCCGGTGACGGTGATTTGCCGGATTCTGGGCGTCCCTCAGCAAGATGAACCCCAGTTCCACGTCTGGTCCACCACGCTCATAGAGAATACGGCAGGACACACCGAAGAGCACCGCCGCCGACGGGAACAGGCCAACCACGACCTGACTCAGTATATGGTCGGGTTGATCAAGCACCGCCAAGAGCTTCCTGGTGACAGTCTGCTGGCACGTATGGCGACCGATACCGGCCCGGAAGGGCGGATGGAGGACCCCTACCTCATTGCGACCGCCACACTGCTGCTGGTCGCCGGACATGAAACTACTGTGAACCTGATTAGTAACGGCATGCTCACGCTGCTGCGGCACCCGGCGATCCTGGAGTGCCTGCGCAACGAGCCCGGCCTGATCCCCTCAATGGTAGAGGAAGTCCTCCGCTATGAGCCGCCCGTCCAGTTCTTATCGAATCGGACCACACTCGACGAGATTGTCCTGGCCGGGACGACCATTCCCAAAGGCGTGCTGGTCACGCTGGCTCTGGCCTCAGGCAACCGTGACCCGGCTCGTTTCCCGGACCCGGATCGCTTTGATCCCGAGCGACGCGATAATGAACACCTGGGGTTTGGCAGTGGTATCCACATTTGCTTTGGAGCGCCGCTGGCACGTCTGGAAGCCCAGATCGCCTTCACCGAACTGGTGCGGCGGCTCAGAGAGCCGCGTCTGGTCGTGGACCCGCCCCCCTATCGTCCCAGTCCCGGTCTGCGCGGCCCAGAGCACCTGCTCATTGCCGTCGAGGGAGTGCGCGAAAGCTGAGAACACCTGGCCCCCTGCAATCATCGCTGTGTGTAGGGGGTTTCTTCTGATGAGAACGTTAACCAGAGCACTTGACTCTCAGAAGGGGAGGAGAAATGTATGTCGCACCATCCATTTGTCATCCACGTAGACGAAGCCGTGCTCATCGATCTGCACCAGCGACTGGAACAGACACGCTGGCCGGATGAGATCCCGCAGAGCGGTTGGGACTACGGCACGAATCTCAGTTATTTGCAACGTCTGGTGGCGTACTGGCGTGATGGGTTTGATTGGCGAGCCCAGGAGCAGTTACTCAATGCTTTTCCTCAATTTCAGGCGAGGATCGATGGTGTGGGTATTCATTTCGTCCATATGCCCGGAAAGGGTCCACGACCACTTCCATTGCTCATCTCACATGGCTGGCCCGGCTCCTTCTTCGAGATGTACAAGATTATTCGCCCCCTGGCCGATCCTGCCAGATACGGAGGTGATCCAGAGGACGCCTTCCATGTCGTGGTCCCTTCCCTGCCGGGTTTTGGTTTCTCCGATCGTCCCCAGCAACGTGGCATGGATGTTGCAAGGATGGCCCAGCTCTTTCTGCAGTTGATGACAGATGAGCTGGGCTATACTCAATTCGGCGCTCAGGGGGGTGACTGGGGAAGCCTGATCTGCTCACAACTGGGCTATGCCTACCCGGAGAAACTGATCGGGATCCATCTCACGATGGTCCCGATCACGAGTCGACCCAAAGCAGATGAAATAACACCCGAGATCCACCACTGGCAAGAACAGGTCCAGCAATTCCAATCTGAGGGAAGTGGCTATAGTCATATCCAGGGGACATGTCCTCAAACTCTGGCCTATGGCCTCAACGACTCACCAGTCGGTCTTGCCGCTTGGATCGTCGAGAAGTTCCGCGCCTGGAGCGATTGCAACAGCGATCTTGAAAGCACCTTTACCAGAGAAGAATTGCTCACCACCATTATGATGTATTGGGTGACCCAGACCATCAACTCCTCCACACGGCTCTACTATGAGATGAGACATGCGCACCATCCGCCCCGTGGACGCGTTGAGGTCCCAACGGGAGTGGCGGCATTCCCAAAAGATATGGTGATCCCTCCACGTGCCCTGGCAGAAAAAGACTTTCACATCCAGCACTGGAGTACCCTGGATAAAGGGGGCCACTTCGCAGCCCTCGAACAGCCAGAGACCTTGGTGAAGGAGATACACACCTTCTTCCGACCGCTGCGATAGTCGGGAGGAAAGTAGAGCCTCCACTGGTTGGAACTAAGGGCCACGGAAGACGTTTCTGCATCACATAACGTTTTACATTTTTATTATACCAGACAAATGCCAACGAAATTGATACCTTTGGGTATGTTGATTGAGAGTCTTTTGCGTTCTACTCTCCTTCCATCATTTTTATCCAGTAGCTCTGGGTTTGCACCTGCACGATCGCGCTCCACGTGATCGGAGAAGTTTCTCGGCTCCTCCCCTCCCGCAGCACCGTTTTGTATCCAGCTAAGAGCATAATGCAAGAAGCAACGTCTTTCCTCACTGAAAACGTCTCTTTTTGGCAGGAGGATCTAGTGCTTCTCAGGAACGAGGAGCACCTTGCCCTGTCTGCCCATCATTTCGGCTTGCGCGACGGCGGTGTCGATTTCATCGAGGGAGAAAGGACGCACCGCCGAGGTTGTGAGAATGCCATCGTGCAGCAGCATGACGATGTCCTGGATCAGCTGACGTTGGATGGTCTCGTCCAACCTGGCAAGCCAGTAGCCCAGCCAGAATACTTCCAGAATGCGCCGACCCGCCAGAATAAAGCGTGGATCGGCTCCCACACGCATCGGCTCGCCCGTGAGAGAACCATAGACCAGCATTCTGCCCTCCTGGCCCAGAGCTTGGTACATCTGGGTTCCCGTTTCTCCAACCACTGGATCGATGGCGTACTTGACGCCCTCTGGACCCACGATCCGGTGCACCTGCTCATCAATGGGCCCCTCGCTGGAGACAATCACCTCATCGGCCCCCAGCCGTTGCAGGTCCACCACCGCCTCGCGCCGACGGACCACGTTGATCGTGCGAATGCCATCGTGTTTGGCCAGGCGGATAATCATGCGGCCCAGTTCGCCGCTAGCCGCAGATTGCAGCAGCCATTCGCCTTTGGGGATGGCAAGCACATGACGGAGCATGAGAATGGCTGAGGCAGGGTTGATCGTGAAAGCAGAAAGAGGCTCCCAGCTCCTCAAAATACCCAATGAAACTGCGCTGGGGCTGTGCAGAGTGCGGCAGTATATTGAAGAGATCGATGACGAGGTAGTCCATCTAAGCAATCTGGTAGAGGAAGCTCATTCTGCTCTCACAATTCGAAGCCGGGCGAGCGAAAATCGGTCAGGAGCAGATCGACCTCACACGAATGGCAACGGCACTGATCCGGCAGTTCACAGCGCGAGCAGAAGCCAGCAAGATGAAGCTCACACTCACGACACCAGGGGAGCCAGTGCTGGTAGCGGCCAACATTAGCCATCTCAAAGTTGTATTTAGCAACCTGCTGGACAATGCCCTCAAATACACATCAGAGCACGGCAGCATCAGTTGGCGCATCGGTGTGGAAGAGGATGAAGTACATTGCGTGATACAGGATAATGGCCAGGGCATTGCAGCAATTGACATGATTTTTCTCACGCTTTTGAAGGTGTCTTTTCTCTTGCTTGGCATCAACGATGACAGCGCGGCACAGTGCGTATCACCGACTCGACCAACTTTGCAGTTTCAACCACCATCGTGGCGGCATTGGTGGAGATCGAGCCAGGAGGAATGCGAGAATTGCACTAGCACCCCAATAAGGTACCTCTCTATTGATATCGGACAATCTGTCGATAAAAAAAGAGAGGAGAGCAAGGCAGAACAGAAGCGAAGGGAAAGATAATAGAAATGCATTTGAAAGGTTATCTTGACAAGCAAAGATAACAGAAGAGCACTAATTGCAAGCAAGGAGTATGTGTCTCATGAGTGATAATGAAGAAAATGTGGTTGCAGGGAAACAACACCGTGAAATGAGTAGACGACGTTTTCTTGCGGGGACGGAGCGCACCCTGGCTATGGCTCTAGCATTTGCTGGTGTCTTCTCTGAGTTCATCGACAATCTTGCTCAAAAACCCGAGCAGGTTGCTTTCGCTGACGGCGGCCAATCTTTGCCGCTAGAACAGTATATTGTCCCGAGCACTCAAATCGTCAACGTTAATAGTTCAGGTTTAAGCGCGAGTGGCCCTGGCACGACTCCGGTTGTGGTCCATCCACTGCACAATCATATCATCACCGCGAAATTGAATGTCTCGGCTAGTGCAAAGGCCTTGTGGGAGGCGCAGCAGCAACTGGAGTCCGTCCTCCAGAGCCTAGAACAGCAATTTCCACCTACTACTTTCATCGGAGTGGACATCCTGGTAGCCTGGGGACTCCCTTATTTCCAGCAGTATATCCCAAGTCTGGGGAAAGCTTCGAGTTTTTTCAAGGCTGGAACGCGCTACCCGGATTATATGCCGGTTGACCTGGCGACATCCAAGACAGAGGGCCATACCGTCTATGCGGTCCAGGAGGCCAGGACGTTTCCCAGCGACCAGCCCCCTGCTGACTTCGGGCCGGTGCGCCTGGAGCAGAATGATGTGGTCGTGATCCTACGCAGCGACTCGTTGGACAATATCATGGCGGTCACCAATGCCATCTTCGGGACGGGAAGCAACCAAGCAGGCAGTCTCTTCAATGTGACAAGTATTCGCCGAGGTTCCACCGGGGGAGGTTTTTATGGACAACAGAGCATACCGCGCAAGGTAGCTCTAGCGGCCAATATTCCCGGCGCGGAGTCTATTCCTCTTCACGCTCAGGTCTTCCTCGGCTTCACCACAACTTTGCAGGCGAATATGGCCCCCGGCAATATTCCTAGTCTGGAGACCATCCCGGGCCAGACTGATCAATGGCCCAATGGGTATTTCAAACACGGAACCACCATGCACCTCTCACACCTCTTTGAAGACCTAGCAGCCTGGTATGGGAGTCAGAACTCCTCCACGTTTCCTGATCACGGGAGTCGTATGTTCCGGCCTGGCCTCTCAGTCGCTCCGGGAACGCTCACAGTTAATCCACCAACTGAATTGAGTGCGTCATCGCTCGTTGAGGATGTCCAGAACTACCATGCCTACGGTCATAGTGGGAGTATGCAACCGATTGTACGCCAGACCACGCCGACGACCACCAATTACGGCGAGGTCTACCCAGCTGGGATAGCCGTCTCCGCGCGTGGTGATTTCAATACGGTGGACAATCCCTTCTACTACAGCTCAGAGCCGACCAGAGATCACTTCAGCACCGAACCCGCTGCTGGAATGCACTTCATTATCTTCCAGCCCACGATTGGAAACTTCAATCGCACACGGCTCGCAATGGATGGTTACTATCCTGATGGGACGAAACTCGATATCGACCCGCGCTCCCACAACGCAGGCATGAATTCGATCCTGTATACGACCCACCGGCAGAACTACCTAGTTCCGCCGCGTAGCCATCGCTCCTTCCCACTCGCCGAGTTTCTCGCCTAACAAGGGCCTCGACGGGAGGGCAGGAGAGCAGGCGAACTCATCTCTCTCCTCCTTCCAAGGCATTCTCATGAGCCGAGAAGGTCTGCGATCCGATCAATCTGCTCGATGTCCGGGCTCCACGTAAAGAACACCACCTCATCTGTGCCAATCTGCTCAAGCGCGTGCATGGTGTCCGAGAGTTGCTGCTCCGTTGTGAGCAGCGTTGCAGATTTGGACGCGGCGAAGGAAGGAAGGACGGCATAGTAGTCCAGAACGTTCTTACGCCCCTGCCCACCATCGTGCGTCTCAAGCGCGATATCGATCTGGGCGACAAGACGTGGCTTTCCAGCCCTGCCAGCCTCTTGCCAGCCTTGCTCAACAGCACGAAACGTTTGGTCAATCTGCTTGATGTCGTTTATTCCCGTGATGATGCCATCAGCATAGCGAGTAACTCGTTGGATTGCTCTTGGTGCGTACCCACCAAGCAGCAGTTCAGGTCCATTTGTCTGGATGGGACGAGGCCCAATTGGCCCTCCATTGGCATGCACCCTTTGGCCGGCCCAGATACGTTTCATCTGCTCCAGTTGCTCTTCCAGCCGTTTGCCGCGCTGTTCATACGAGACGCCTGCGGCCAGATAGTCATCTTCTCTTCCACCAAGACCGAGTCCAAGGGTAAGACGGCCCCTGGAAAGGATATCCAGGGTTGCGCTTTCTTTGGCAAGCAGGGTGGCATTGCGGATGGGAGCGATCAAGATTTCTGTCATCAGGCGCACATGCGTGGTGAGAGCCGCTGCTGCGGCCAACGTCACGAGTGGTTCAAAATTGGAAGAGACGACGCGATCGAGGACACCGAGGGTGGAGAAAGGGCCCGCGTCCACCCATCTGACCCATGCACAAAACTGGTCTGGTGACTGTGTGGTCGGAGGAAGGTTTAATCCTATCTTCATGGTTCTTGCGCTCCATTTTTTCCAGATGCGTTCGACGAACTCGAGAGCCCCGTTGTGGTTCCCTCCCTTGTCATCATCGTTCCTCTGATGCTCTGATCGTATCACGAAACGATATCGGGCAAACGTTTCTCTGCTTTGAGCATCTGCTTCAAGCGTTCTCAAAAGCTGGTGCTTTCTCCCGTCTTGAGAGCTGTCTTTTCCCCACATAGTACACATGGATGTTGTAAAACGGCCATATCAAAAGGACCACATTCATGGCTTTCCCCGCAAAAAGCGCCTGCCGGGATATGACAAGCGACAGCATGAAACGGTCTTCTCAGAGCAGTCGTGCTAGAGCAGGGAGGAAATACTCGCCTGATGCTGTCTCGAAAGAGTGGGAGGAGATCATGCGCGACCACCAAACCTATTCACCGTTGACGCGCATCCAAAGATGTGAAGGAAACGACGTCCTTGACAAGGACGAAGGAGAAAGACATGGGTAAGCTTGAAGGAAAAATGGCCCTTATTACTGGCGGCAATAGCGGCATCGGTTTTGCGACGGCGAAGCAGTTTGTCAACGAAGGCGCCTACGTTTTCATCACGGGGCGGCGTGAACCGGAGTTGGCTACGGCAGTAAAAGAGATCGGAAGGAATGTGACCGGCGTCCAAGGAGACGTGTCCAACCTTGGCGATCTTGATCGCCTCTTCGCACAAATCAAGCGGGAGAAAGGCAAGCTCGATAGTGTGTTCGCCAATGCTGGCGTTGCCAAGATTGCCCCCTTGGGCCAGATCACTGAGGAGCACTATGACTCAGTGTTCAACACCAATGTGAAAGGCCTCCTTTTCACAGTCCAGAAGGCGCTTCCGCTGCTGCCGGATGGTGCCTCGATCATCTTAACTGCGTCCATCGTCGCCAGCAAAGGGTTTCCAGCGCATAGTGTATATAGCGCCACCAAAGCCGCCGTGCGTTCATTGGCGCGGACATGGACCATGGACTTAAAAGATCGTCGCATTCGCGTGAATGCAGTGAGCCCAGGCTTCATCGAGACACCCGCACTGGAAGACGTGATGGCTGCCAGAGGAGGGGGCGAGCAAAGCTTGAAGATGATTGCCGACAGTATTCCGCTTGGCAGGGTTGGCATACCCGACGAGATCGCCAAGGCCGTGGTGTTTCTTGCCTCCGACGACAGTAGCTACATCACGGGAACGGAATTGTTTGTGGATGGCGGCGTGGCACAAGTGTAAGCCGTTCATTTTTGGATTCGATAGAAGGAGAGCGTCATGAGAATTGGAGTTATCGGAGCAGGACTGCAAGGAGGCACCTTGGCAAAGAAACTGGCCAAGGCCGGACACGAGGTCAGGATAGCCAACAGGCGCGGGTCACAATCTTTGAAGGAATTCGCCAAGCAGACTGCGACGATAGCTTCGGCTTTGGAGGATGCCGCCACCAAGTCGGAGCTGATCATGATCGCGATTCCTTTCAAGAACATCCCAAGCCTGCCAAAGCTCCTCTTCAAGGATCAGCCCGACTCCACGACCATCGTTGATGTCTCGAATTACTACCCCTCCTGGAGGGATGGGCAAATCCCTGAGGTAGAGGCGGGCCTATCAGAAAGTGAGTGGGTCCAAAAGCAGATTGGCCGCCCCGTTGTCAAGGCCTTCAACAGCATCACTTTTGACAGCTTGGAGAACCTTGGAAAGCCAGTCGGCTCAAGCGACCGTAGAGCGCTTTCGCTTGCCGGAGACAGGGTCCAGGACAAGAAGAAGGTTGCAAAGCTTATCGATGACCTCGGATTTGATGCGCTCGACATCGGGCCCTTGTCCGAATCGTGGAGACAGCAGCCCGGAACGCTGGCCTACTGCACCGACCTGGATCTGGAGAGACTCTCGGCAGCCGTGAAAGCGGCAGATCGGCGAGCGGCTCCCGAAAAGCGTGAAGAGAGTAGTCAGGCAATGGTGGATTTGGGCCCCAATGCCTTGTAGACTGATCCTTCTTGATTGGCTCGTTTGCCCACATGTGCCACTCGTTCCTTTCTTAATCATTCAATAGTGACAACATGTGGGGCTCCTGGTGGAGGTGAAGAGAAGGTTGTATCCAACATGGTCTCTTCACCCTGTATCCGTCTACCAACGGCTATGTTTGAACACAAAAAAGACTGGATCACTGCTTAGTGGTAGATTGCACACATAGTGAGACAGTTTTTGCGCGGAACCTTGAACAGCAGGGCTTTTCTGCATGGGAATGCCACCCAACGTATCCTCTGAAGTCCCTACTACCACTCGCACAAAGCGTTCGTGAATCTCTACTACCAAAAATCAGTTCATGAAGCGTTCATGAAAAAGAACAGGATGAACTGGGCAAAGGCGTTGTTTTATCCGATTAAACATAATCGAGTGCTGCGGATCGCTTTGGTCCTCCAGTTCTCTTGATTTAAGAAATGAGGCGATGCAGTATGACACTTGATGCGGCTCAATTATTGAAGATGTCTAAAGCTCAGCTCGATGAACTGTTCTGTGAGAGTCCAGCGGGTGATATTCCCACGGGAGAAGCGGAAGGTACAGCAATTATCGACCCTGGCACAGAACTTTCGGAGATTGCAGCAAAGTTCGTGCACATCTTTGCGTGGCAAGGTAAAGTCTTTGATCCAAAAACAGGTGAATTGCGCAACAAAATCTTACCTGTAGGAGTGAAAGCAATCATTGCCAAAGTCTACAAGGATAAGAGTTGGTTTGATGGGAAAGAATGTATTGTCCTGGATTACTCTCAAACATCGCTTGTTGCTCATTGGATAAGGGATGAAATCCGCGAAGTTGCTCCACATCTCTATCTGGGCATTGTGTATTGGGACAAAACCAAATTGATCAACTTTAGTCTGGTCTTTCCCAAAGGATGAAGGTTACAAGGAAGCATAGGGCAAGGCTCTGCCCTCGCTTGATACCAGGGCTTAAGGGGAGGTGTCGTCTATGACGCATCAGGTAGCACTCACAATAATGACCAGGATCAAGCCGGGCGCAACAGAAGACGTCAAGCAACTGCTCAAGACAATGAGCACGAACGTTGCTCAGAACGATGTCATTCCTTTTGGCAAGCTCTCTGCTATACATTTCGCACGATTGCTAGTACTGGACCAATCGACTGATTTACAAGGTGCTGTGATCCTTCCTCATCTCGTATTCATAGGCGAATGTGATGCCCCTCTGGATCGTCTCCTGGATGATCTGGTGGATCTAGCGGGAGAAGGTCTGGACAAGATTTACCGTCACTGCGAAGGGTACCCTGCCGAGGGTAATGTCACCCGTTCCTTGAGGCTGGCTTACTTGCGGGCAAATATGGTAAAGCCTCAGGCTTATTATGTGAACACGGTTGGCCGGACGGTGCAACAAATCCTCCAAGAAGCTCAGCTCAGGAACGCTATTCAAGATTTCCTGGATCGTTCATCGCAGGATTGGTCGGGCTACTCTGCCCTCGAAGTGCGTGCCAAAATAGTGGCATATCTGCGCAGTGAACAAACGCTCAACTGGGCCAACCACCCTCCGGCAGAGCCAGGCCTTTCTTTCAAACTCAAAGAAACATTGCATATGATAGCGGTACCACTCCTCTTGCTTATCCTCTTGCCCATTCTCATCCTAGCTCTGCCTGTCTGGTTAATCTTCCTGCGTATGCATGAGCTAAGCGATCCTACACCGGATATCAAAGCAGACCCTGCACACATCCAGGAGTTAGCCGCTCTTGAGGACATTGGGGCGCAAAACCAGTTCACTGCTCTTGGCTATATCAAGCTTGGAAGATTTCGGCTGCTGACCGTGCTGGGGGTCCTTATGGCCATCGATTACGCTGTTCGCCATATTTTTAACAAGGAAAATCTTGCTGGAGTAAAGACGATCCACTTTGCTCGTTGGATTGTCATTGATGAGCAACGGCGTGCGATCTTTGCCAGCAACTATGATGGCAGCTTGGAAAGCTATATGGATGATTTTATCGACAAGGTTTCATGGGGGTTAAATGCTGCATTCAGCAATGGAGTCGGCTATCCGAAGACCAACTGGCTGATTCTGGATGGTGCGAAAGATGAGCAGGCATTCAAGGACTTTATTCGCGTCCATCAGATCCCAACACAGGTCTGGTATTCAGCTTACGATCATCTCACGGCATTAAATATTGCGAACAATGCCAAGATCCGCCTGGGACTTTCCAAGGATATGAGTGAGACCGAAGCTGCAGAGTGGTTACGTCTCTTGTGAGAGAAGGATTTGCACATGGCTGATACACTCGATTTTCAAGACATTCAGGGGCTTATCATACGTGGCTATGGCAATTTGAAAGCCGCCTGTTACATTTTGCTCGCAATCAGTGATCCCCATTCGGCAAAAATCTGGCTGAAGGCACTGGTCGATGCGATTACAACCGGGCAGGCAGGTCCAAAAGAGCAAGCTCTCAATGTCGCATTCACCTATCCGGGTATCAAAAAGCTTGGTTTGGAACCAGCAGCCTTGGCAATGTTTTCGGACGAATTCATTGCTGGCATCGTCGACCCGCATCGGAGTCTGATCCTTGGCGATGTAGAAGAAAGTTCACCAGAGCACTGGATCTGGGGCGGGCCTGATACAAAATCAGTTGACATGGTACTGCTACTGTTCGCTCTGAACAATCAGAAGTTGTCACAGTTGTACGAGACCCACGCGCAGGCGTTTGCAACTCATGGCGTGCTGGAAGTGCAGAAGTTGGACACCGTTGATCTTGGCGGCAAGGAGCATTTCGGTTTCAACGATGGCATCTCACAGCCTGTAATAGAGGGATCACACCGGACTGCTCTCCCCATGCATACGATAAAAGCAGGCGAGTTTCTTCTGGGGTATCCAAATGAGTATGGCCTCTATACAAATGGACCACTGCTTAAGAGCAGCATGGACCCCGATGGCTTTCTTCCCAGCGATAAGAACGGTTCGGGTAACGTAGATTTGGGACGAAATGGCACCTATCTCGTTTTTCGCCAACTGCGTCAGGATGTTCTCGGTTTCTGGCAGTTTATTGACCAAGCTACCAAAAAATCTGATGGCAGGAGTGATCCCACCGCTCGTGTTGCACTTGCAGCACATATGGTCGGACGCTGGCCTGGAGGTGCCCCGCTCGTGGAAACGCCGGATCAGGATAACCCTCAATTGGCACAGGCAAATGATTTTACGTATTACCATCCCGATCCTTATGGTTTTAACTGTCCTATAGGCGCTCATATTCGTCGTGCCAATCCACGTGACTCTCTGGATCCCCAACCTGGTTCTGAGCAATCCATTGCTATAGGCAAACGGCATCGCATCCTTCGTCGGGGGCGGGAGTATGGGCCACCAATTGACGCGACGGGGTCAACACAAGGCCACTCCGAGATGGCTGGGGACAAGCTCACACCTCTATCGGATCAAGATCGAGGGCTGCACTTTATTTGTCTCAATGCCAACATCTCTCGTCAGTTTGAATTCATTCAGCATACGTGGATCAATAATCCGCATTTCGATGAACTCTATGATGATGCCGATCCAATTGTCGGTGCTCATTACGCTGATGGAAGTACATTTACCATTCAGGCAAAGCCTGTACGGAAGCGGCTCACCTCTCTGCCCCGTTTTATATCTGTTGTCGGAGGGGCGTACTTTTTCATGCCAGGCATCAGTGCCGTTCGTTACCTGGCCAGTATTTAGAACTTCTCACAGCTGTGAGAAGAAGGAGAAGGAAATGTCTGAAAATCTTGAGCGTGTTCGTGACTCTGCACGTATCTTGCTTGCTGGAATCAGGATCTTTAATGGGGCAGTTGCTCTCTTTGCCCCTCAGTTGATGGCTAGTCGGTTCAAGGACAACCCGAATTCCGCAGTTATTTACGCGCTACGTCTCTTCGGAGTGCGTACCATCATCATTGGTATTGACCTCCTTCTGCCAGATGAGGAAGCAAGAGCACATGCTTTGCGCTATGCTATTCCCATCCATGCTTCTGATACAGCATCAGCAGCACTTGCTGGCAAACAGGGACATCTTCCTAAAAGCGTATCTATCATGCTCACAGCACTCTCGGGATTTAACACTGTTCTGGCTATCCTAGCGCAACCGTGCAAAGATGAAAGGGGGACAAGATGAGATCGACAAAGCGCATACCGTGGGTATTTCTAGGAGTCGTAGCACTTCTAGCAAGCATCGCAGCTCTTCTCCTACGCCAACGTCCTGGTACCACCCAGGATGGCACTGCCGAAGAGGCTAACCCGTCTGGCTATCGTCAAACCCTGTCCTGGCTTCTCTATGACCAGGCAGCAGAGGATCTTGATCGGGCTGTTGGATGGGATAAAGTACCCACTCCGCTGGGATTACTGATATTGATGGGGCTTCGCAACATTCTGCGGCAGAAAAACCTGTACGATACAACACATGAGCCTGCGATCAATCAACCGCCTCTTGAACCAATGCAGGCACAGTATCTGACAGAACGTACGGCGGATGGGACCTATAACGATCTGGAAAACCCGACAATGGGTATGGCCGGTTCGCGTTTTGGTCGTAATATACCTCTTGAGTATACCTTTCCTGAACCCCGTGCGACCATTCTCACGCCCAATCCACGCACGGTGAGCATTGAACTGCTGACGCGCGAGAAGTTTCAGCCTGCCACCACCCTCAACATGCTGGCCGCAGCCTGGATTCAGTTCATGGTGCGTGACTGGTTCAGTCATGGGACAAGTCCGAAAGATAACCCCTGGCTGATTGAACTGAGCAAGGATGATCCCTGGCCTGAACATCCAATGAAGATCATGCGTGTGCCAGATGATCCGACGCGACCTGACAGCTCGCGCCATTTACCACCGACCTATATCAATACCGAGACACACTGGTGGGATGCCTCCCAGATTTACGGAGTCACCAAACAGCAAACGGCTTTCAGGAGATCTGGACGAGATGGCAAATTGGTCATTGGGGAGAACGGTTTGCTACAACTCCCATCTGATCCCGCTCTCAACCATGCTATGGTGCCCGGCTGGTGGCTAGGTTTGGAGATGATGCAGACGCTGTTCACCCTGGAACACAATGCTGTCTGCGATCGACTGCGTGCTGAGTATCCAAGTTGGTCTGACGACGACATCTTTGCACGTGCACGGCTCATTATTGCTGCCCTGACGGCGAAGATTCATACCGTTGAATGGACACCAGCCATCATCAGCCATCCAACATCGCAGTTTGCTCTGCGGGCGAACTGGTGGGGTGCTGAAATGGAGACACTCTACCGGGCCTTCGGTCGCCTGAGTAATAGTGAGGTCATCAGCGGCATTCCAGGCTCAGAAACCAATCATTATGGTGTGCCCTACTGTCTGACTGAAGAGTTTACTATTGTCTACCGTATGCACCCGCTGATTCCAGACGAATACGACTTCCGCTCAGTAATTGATGATAAAACTATTCTTCCGTGCACTTTCGCGGAAATTGCCGGACCACATGCTGAAGAGATTTTGCAGCAAATCTCGCTGACCAATGCCTTCTACTCATTTGGCACCTCAAATCCTGGAGCTATTATCCTGAATAACTACCCGCGCTCCCTGCAAAAGTTCGAGCGACCCGATGGGATCTTCATGGATCTGGCAGCAACAGATATTCTACGTTCGCGCGAACTGGGTGTACCGCGTTATAACCAGTTCCGCAGACTGCTACGCCTTCCACCAGCCAGTAGTTTTGAAGAACTGACGGGCGATCCAGCCCTCGCTGAGAAGGTACGACGCGTCTACAACGACGATATTGAACGGGTGGATTTAATCGTCGGCATGTTTGCTGAGAAACGACCCCCAGGCTTCGCTTTCAGCGAAACCGCTTTCCGCATCTTTGTCCTGATGGCTTCGCGTCGACTGAACAGTGACCGCTTCTTCACAAAGGACTTTACGCCAGCAGTCTACAGCCCGGTTGGTATGGACTGGATCAGAGATAACACGATGTCAACAGTACTGCTGCGCCACTATCCACACCTGCGTCCAGCATTGCGCGGCACAGATAATGCCTTCACACCCTGGTCGAAGGCAACAGTATAATCAGCAATTCGTTACTATTCAACTTGAATGGAGGAAGAGAGGAGAATAGATATGGTCACTCTTACGAAGAAGCAAGCCCTTACAGCAATCATCTGGGTTCGCTTCATTGTTGGCGGATTTAGTTGGTTCTTTCCTAAAGCAATGGCTGAGATAATGTTGATTGACCCTGAGGCCAATCCAGCACTGTCATATGGCTTACGGCTCTTTGGCGTTCGCGACGTGCTCATGGGAATCTTACTACAGGACTTCAAAGGTGAGGCTCTTGATCGACAATTACAGATTGGTGTCGCTATCGACCTTATCGACGTTACTGCCTCAGGACTCGCAGGACTCACAGGTCAGATACCAAAGCGAGCAGCAATCCTGTGCTGTTGTGCAGGGCTGGTCGGAGCATCGTTGGGGGCTGCATCCCTTGGCAAAGGACCGTTGTCCAAGAAGACCATAGCGCATTGAAAGAGTCATCAATTTTGAAGGGGCCAGTTGTGTCTGGCTAGCAGCAGATCAGCATGTGATCAGATGGAGGAATGGCTATGAGTATCAAAAAACGCATCCACGACTTCTTCTTGGCTCTCTTCTATTTTGAGCGTCGGATTGATCCCTATTACCGAAGTACCTTTGACAGAATTTTCCAAAAGCCACTCTCTGCCCTGGTGCAAGCTCTTATCAATTTGAAGAGGAAAGATGACCACCTACAGATAGCGGAAGAAAAGCTCTTGCCCAATGAAAAAGAGATAACCGATTCTATCATAGAACAAATGTCTTTGTTCACCCATGAACATTATGCACATAGCTTTGCCCTACGTGTCGGCAACACGAAAACGTATGGTGCAGTCAAGGGAGAGTTTGAGATTCTCCCCCACCTTGCTGACAATTTGCGCCAAGGACTTTTTAAAGATCCTAAAACATATCCAGCCTGGGTGCGCTTCGCAGGACCAGGTCCTTTAGCTCCCCCTGACATGAAGGACGGCGGAATACTCAGTATAGGAATCAAACTCATGGGTGTAGAGGGCGAGAAACTCCTTGACGAAAAATGGACGCAGGATTTCACCGGCATCAGCTTATCAACCTTTACAACACCCAACATCGTTGAGAATCTCAAATTACAGGAGCAAGTAACGGCAGGAACACCACTGTTTTATTTTATCAACCCCTTTGATTCTCATTTTTTAGACGGGATTATGCAAGGCCTGTATGCTAAAGTCCAGACCAGCCCCTTGGAAGTGCAATATTTTAGTTGCGTGCCCTACCTATTTGGCGATGGACAAGCGATTCACTACTCCATCAAGCCCTGTTCCAACGAGAAAACAAAGATACCCAAAAACCCCTCAGCCAATTATCTGCGCGAAGCCATGATTAAAACTCTTGACACAAAAGAAGTACAGTTCGATTTCATGATACAATTCCAGACGGACTCCTACCGCATGCCCATTGAAGATGCCTCTGTTGAGTGGCCGGAAAAGCTCTCACCATTCATCCCAGTAGCCCGGCTACGCCTGCCAATGCAAAAATTTGCATCTCAGGCTCAACTCACCTTTGCCGAGAACTTATCATACAACCCGTGGCATTGTATCGCAGATCATCGCCCCTTAGGCAACCAGAACAGAGCACGAAGATCCATTTATTGGAAATTATCAGAGCTGCGCCATAGCATGAATAAAGAAGAAATGATAGAGCCAACAGGTATGGAGGTATTTGATGATGGTGGTCGCGAGACGACCTTGAATGATTTCGTCTCGATCCCCACTTAGAATACTGGGAAGGGTACAGCTTGACAACTGACAGAGATAGACAACTGGCAGAAAACTTTACAGGCAGTTCTCTATTGTGTGTTGATATTATTCTGTTCCTATGTTGATCTCGTAGGTGCTGCATTTCTTCTATTCCTTCGAACGAAGAACAAGCTCATTGCTCTGTTCCCTACTCTTTTTGCTTACCCTCCCTCTGCTTTCACCCTATTGGACAGAGAGTCAGTAGGGAAGCAGGAGGAGGCTATTCTGCTCCTCAAAGAAGGTATTGAGCATTTTCCTGCTAATGTCAACCTTTATAGACTTCTTTTTTGTGGGCCCAGCTGGAAAGCACTTTGCGAAAGGCTTTCATCACATGCTGGGTCGTTGTGTCTCAAGATGTCGCATAGATGTCTACAGTTTGGCATTGCGCTGTGGGAAGCTATTGAGTAGTATTGAGGTAAGCACTCGTTTTGAGTATGATGTAAAAATTGGTTGACTCTCTCTTTGCAGTTTTTTGGATTGAGCTTGTAGAGAAGAAGAGTGGTTCCAGTTGAGAATGTGCAAAGATAGAGGTTTGAGATACTCTAGAGAAAAGGAATGGAATATTATGCGAAGAAATCCTGAAGGCTCACGCCTAGAAAAAGAAGATCTACGGAATCCTCTCTCGTCTGGTGGTCAGGGACTAAGACCTGAACAAATGCATCGCGGTGGTGGCACTCCGCCCCCTTCACAGGAGGATATTCGGCGTTTAGCCTCTCGATCCGAAGCTTTTGGAACACCAGGCTGGGAGGGTAGCGCTTCCGAAGGACCACAAAGTGCCAGAGAGCGTGGAGCACCTGGAGATCTAGCCGAGGCAAGTCCAAGCCGGGAGAGAGAACTACTAAGAACACCAACCGACGCTTTTGTAACACCAAGAACACCAAACAGCTTCCCTAGCTATACCGCAAGCGAGGAGACCGAAGCACCACCACATGCCGATGAGCGTGTTCGGGAATGGATTAACGAGAGCAGCCGTAGAGGGGCATCTGGGTTTCGTAATTCCCTCGTTGATGTTGGAGCACAAGTAGAAGCACTTGAAGACCAAATAAAAGTACTTGCAGGAAGTGATGAACTGGTAAGAAGACTCGAAGCGAGATACTATCCTTCTTCTGGCGCGAGTGAAGTAGATTACCCACGCACCTTACAAGGTACTATGGTGAGGTTGCTTGAGGAGCGAGAGAAAAACAAAAGGAGGAAAGTGATAATAAATTATGCAAAAGATGTAGATGACGCATCAAATCATTTACTCAATGTTGAAACCGATTCCAATTCAAATAGCAATTATTTTGAATCTTATGAAGAAAATAAGCGAGAAAGGGATAAAATAAGGAGTGAATATACGCAAGAAAGAGAGAAAATGATAAGTGAATATACGCGAAAAACAGATAAAGCGATTATTGAATGGATGAAATATTATCAAGGTAAGCAAGAATGGCATGAAATGATAAGTAAAATGGAGAAAGAATATCCTAAATTTAATCCATCTCATGATGTGGCAGAAAGATATGAAGAGTTATGTGAATACAATAGAAGATTGTGTTTACAGAGAGGTATAGCATTAAGACAAGACACTTCACATCCAGGAACTCAGCCTTTACCGCCTAATGATTCCACAGCGCCAAATGGCCAAGAACGCACAGGGGGGACAAGCAGGCAAGCCCTAGGGCAACCCCATGAAGCATCTCTCACCCATACCGGAGGGATGGATCCTGCTTCGCGCCAATCCTCACTAGACACTGTCTCAACACGCATTAGCCAACTTAGCCTCTTAAAAGACCCACAGGACTCTGGGCAAGGACGTCGCGATGTGCCCACAGCACCAGATCATGAGCAAAGAAGGCGAGCGGAGGCCACTGGAGACGAGCCACCTCCGCACGAGAAACGTCACCGAAGACGAGACCCAGGACCTCAGCCTTTATCGCCTGATGATTCCACAGTGCCAAATAGACAAGAACGCACAGGGAGGTCAAGCAGCCGGCGCCCTAAGCAAGAACCTTCCGGTGATCCAGCAGTGCCAAGTCATGAGCAACGAAGACAACGCGTAAGAGAACAGGAAAGACTAGGAGGATCAATAGAGCGAGGGCCAGACACGGCTCATCAAGCACTCAGTACGAATTATGATTTTTATCGAGTCCAATCTATCGGTCTCCCCCCAATGCCATCCACCACAGGTCATGATCCTTATAACGTCCATTCCTCAGTACTAGAAGGTTATAGGCATCCACAACCTTATCAAGTCCCATTGTCCGATGGGCAAACGCTCATGGATCAACAAAACACACGAGCTACAGAACTACTAAGTCATGAGCGAAGAAGACGAGCGGAGGTTACTGGAGACGAGCCACGTCCACGCGAGGAACGCCACCGAAGACGAGACACTCCATACTACCTACCATATCAACCTTTACCGTCTACTAGCTCCTTTGACCCCGTACTATCCTCAGGTGAGGAACCTGGGCCAAGCACCGCTATACCAAGAGCACGTGTTGACGATCTAGGTGACGAACCCGCACGAAGCCGTAGTACACTAGCAGGGGAGGATGCAAAGAAACTAAGTGACTTAAAGAGGAAGATAGCTATTAGTGAACCGGGGGGTCTAGAAGAGATATTACGCAGTATTTCCCCAGACTTCCTAGCAGCCCATAGGGATGTCATAGATGATCGTATCAGACAGAATGAATTCAATGATCTGATGGGATTGCTAGAAGAAGTTTCTGAGGATCAAGCACGTAGAGTTGTTCAAGCATGGATACAAAGCCATCCCGACGAAGGAGCCCGAGAGGACTTCCAAAGACGGTTTGGAGCTATTATAGATACCCATCTAGGGCAAGGTTCAAATTGAGCCCATTCTACTTGACAGTTTGAACGATCCCAATAGCCACAAATTAATTCTGAAGTGGCTTCCTGAGGGGCTCCACAGTCAGTTTTGGATTGCTCAGACTGTTCAAAACTGTCAAGTTCGTTCGAACCATGCCTAAGGGATAGAACCAAAGAAGAGACTTTATTCCGATTGTGGTATACTGAGGAAACTGCCACGGAAGGAGAAAGTCGATGCCCATGAGATATGCCGAGGTCAGCCGAAAAGAACTCAAGTTCTTGGATCTCACGAGTCTGACCGTAGAAGAGTTTCAGCAGCTCTTACTAGTATTTGAGAAAGAATTTAGAGAGCATATGAAAAAGTTTTGTTTGGACGGAAAGCCACGTGTAGGGCGTGAATACCAGACATACTCGAATTGTCCCTTACCGACCCCTGAGGATCGCCTCCTGTTTATCTTGGTATACTTGAAAAATAATCCATTGCAAGTCATACAGGGAGAATTGTTCGGGATGCCACAAAACAAAGCCAATCAGTGGATTCACACCTTATTATCGGTATTACTCGCCACAATGAGAAGCTTGGGAGATGCACCTGCCCGTTCGCTCGAGGAATTAGCCGAGCTGCTGGGCCACCATGTGGTGCTTGATCCATCATCTTCTCCCTCCGATGCATCTGATAATTTGCCTGATGTATTGGGTCGATCATCTGGAGCATGTGAAGCCTCATCTGAAGAAGCGAAGCCTGAAGGCGCAAGTCCCCCCCTTTTTGCCATGATGGGACAGAAAGGCGTATCCAGCGTCCAAAAGACCAAGATGAACAGAAAAGCTACTATAGCGGCAAGAAAAAATGTCACACAGTGAAAAATGTGCTCTTAGTCGATAGACAGCACAAAATACAGTATTTGAGCGAGACGCCCCCGGGGAAGGTGCATGATAAGCGGGTTGTTGACGCAACTCCCTATCCACTGCCACAAGGGAGTATTTTGCTACAAGATCTCGGGTTTCTTGGTTTTACGCTTGAAGGAGTGACGATCGAAATGCCGACCAAAAAACCCAAAGGGCGGGAGTTAACTGACGAACAAAAAGTGGCCAATCAGGCCAAAGCTCGCCGTCGCGTCTGTATTGAACATGTCAATAGTAGTGTCAAACGCCTTCGTACCCTCAAGGACGTCTGCCGCCTTCTTGTCTCTGGAATACGTGATATGATCATCGAAATAGGTTGTGCCTTCCATAACTTTCGCCTTCGGCTCCATCCTTGGCTTCCTATTCCCCAATCGGAATAAAGTCTAATGAGCTTCCGTCTTGAGCACTCTGTGACCAGAAATGGCATTACTTGACCGACGCTCTAGCTCTCTTGCAACTTTATGCCACTGGTTCTACAGCGGTGAAAGTGACAGGCAGATGCTTAAAACCGAACAGGAAACGCCCCTCGAAGAGTTCGAGTGGCTGGTCTTGGACGATATGGAGGTCCGGTAACTGTTCGATTATCATAGGAAGCGCGATAGAGGTTTCTAGGCGTGAGAGCGGCGCACCCAGACAGAAATGAATACCATGTCCGAAGGCAATGTGGCGATTGGGATTGCGCATAATATCGAAGTGCTCCGGCTCGGAGAACTGTCGCTCGTCGCGATTAGCCGATGCCAGCCAGGCAAAGACCTGCGAATGTGCTGGTATTGTCACTCCTTCAATCGTTGCATTGGCCGTCGTTGTACGCATAAGTCGCCAGACCGGTGAGGCGTAGCGTAATACCTCCTCGATTGCTCCTGGCATGAGTTCTGGCAGCTTGCGTACGTGTGCCAGAGTGTCGGGATGCTCGTCGAAGCAGCGGATAGCCTGACTGAGCAGGTTCGTCGTGGTAATATGACCTGCTAACAGCAGCAGGGTAGAGAAGCTGATAGTATCTTCCATGCTCAGATGTTCGCCGTCTACCTCGGCTGCCAGTAATTCGCTCATCATATCCTCACGCGGCTGACGGCGTCGGTCTTCCAGGATTGCCTCAAAATAGTTGGACATCTCCTCGAAGAGGCGCTGGAGGCGCTGTATTTCGGGATTATCACGCTGTTCCTGCTCGGGCTTGAAGAACTCAGCATCACTGAGCTGGCGAGACATCAGCTCATCGGCCCATCGCTTGAACAGGGGACGATCTGAGGTGGGAACGCCTAACATCTCCGCAATAACAGTAGTCGGCAATGGGTAAGCTATATCCGTTACCACATCCATACATCCTGCAGAGCGGATCTTGTCCAGCAACTCCTGCGTGATAGTCGCAATACGATCTGAGAGTTGCGATAGAGCGCGAGGCGTAAACGAAGGCGAGACCAGATTACGATACTGGCGATGCTGAGGTGGGTCCATAGCGAGTAGACTCCGTCCTTGACGCTGTTCCTGCTCAGGATGAGCAGAGGTGCCAGCTAGAGCAGCATTACTAGCATTGTGTGGGCGTGCAAAGGCCCACTGCCTCCGTTCTGATGAGAAGAGGTGATAGTCAGTGGCCACTGTATTGACATCTGCATAACGAAACACATGCCAGCATCCACTGCTTTCGTCCAACCAGACAGGCTGTGTATCGCGCATTTGCTTGAACCAATCATACAATCCCTCTACGTCTTGCAACGTCGAAAGCTGATGGAGCATGCTTCCTTTCCTTTCTCACTCAATAGTTGACTGTTCCGTAGGTCAAATTATTTTGACCCGTCCGTAAAAATTTGACTTTCTAGTCAATACTATAGTATCGTAATGGATGGAAGTCAAGACACAGGTTGCTTGATTGAAACCAATACTGCTTACACCTTGCAAAAGAAAGAAGTCTCTGTTTATGGCCATGAAGTATGGCTTATCTCTGCCTCTTTCGCACGAAGAAACGATTCGAGAAGCTGCTTCGACATCGATTACTCATTGGAAACAGTTGCAGAAGCGTGTTGCCTGGCCTCATCCTGAGGCTCAGACTGGGTCTCACGTGTGACAATCTGTGCCTTGCCACGCAGCAAGGACGCTAAAGCCGCGACCAGACACATCACAACGGAGAGGTAGAAGACACTGTGCAGGCCGATGGACATCGGGTACGAGATGAGATTGGGGAAGAATTCATGGCCCAACAAAACTGTCCGTTTCGCTGTTGGCAAGGCTTGCTGTACATTGAGTGGGAGCAGAGTCCCCATCGGATTGTAGCCCAGGAAGGCCGCAAAAAGTGCCGATGTTGGTGGCAGATGCGCAAGCTTCGCCGCCACGTTGACCGGAACCCCCGCATTGATCAGGCCACTCGAAAGTGTCGTGGGCAGGCTCGCAGCCAGGCCGGATGTAATCAGACTGAAGAAGACACCGATACTCACAATTGTACCCGAGTTCTGGAATGTCGAACGCATACCGGAAGCCACACCACGCTGTTCCGGGGGGACACTCCCCATCACCGACGAAGTGTTTGGTGAAGAGAACATACCCTGTCCGATACCAACCATGAAGAGGATCAACGCGAACCAGATGTAGTGAAAGTTCAGCGGGATGATCGTCAACAAGAAAAAACCGAGTGCTTGAAGAAGTAGGCCCAACGTCGAGAACGGACGAGCACCGAAACGGTCCGAAAGCCAGCCGCTCAGAGGCCCCATTAGCAAGAAACCAACCAGCAACGGGATCATATAGATGCCTGCCCACAAGGGTGTCACCTCATAATTGTAACCATGGAGAGGCAACCAGATACCCTGAAGCCAGATAACCAGCATAAATTGGAGACCACCGCGGGCAACGCTCGCCAGGAAGCTACTGGCATTTCCAGCAGCAAACATGCGGATTTTAAAAAGCTCCAGGCGGAACATAGGATCTTCAACATGCAGTTCAATCCAGATGAACGTAGCAAGCAGAAGGATGCCAAGGATCAGAGCACCGATCACCACAGGATTGCCCCAGCCAGTCGACGAGCCACCGTAGGGTTCGATCCCGTACGTGATACCGATAAGCAGGATTGTCGCACCAGCCGTGAAGGTAATGTTGCCCAGCCAGTCGATCTTCTGGTGACTACGCGCCTTCACGGTCTCACGCAGCATCGTATAGGCCCAGATCGTGCCAGCGATACCAACTGGAACACTGACCAGAAAGACCAGACGCCAATCGAAATACGACAGAATACCACCCAGAATCAGCCCAATGACCGAGCCGAGAACCGCAGCAATCTGGTTGATGCCCAACGCGAAGCCACGCTGGTGCGCAGGGAAAGCATCCGTAATAATCGCCGCACTATTGGAGAGGAGAAAACCGCCGCCGATCCCCTGGACAAGACGAAAGAGAATCAGTTCTAAGGCCCCCACATTGCCAGTGCCAGGGGTGAGCCAGAGGAGGATACTTCCAATCGTAAAGATCAAGAATCCCAGGTTATAGAACCTCACGCGTCCGAACATATCAGAGATACGTCCGAAAGTGACCAGGAAAGTCGCCGTCACCACCATATAGCCCAGCAGCATCCAGAGAAAATAGCCAGTCTCGCCTGACGCGAGTGGATCAATATGAATACCCTTGAAGATTACTGGCAACGAAATCAAGACAATACTTGAATCGATCGTCGCCATTAAAACGCCAAGGGTCGTATTGGTAAGGGCAACCCACTTATAATGTCCCCCGACAGGTCGATTCCGTCGCGCTAAGCGCTCGGACCCCCCAGCATGCCGCCCCACTCCATTCTGTGCTTCAGTCTGCATACGCGCCTCATTCCTTCCAGAAAGGTCTGCTCTGAGATGATCAAGTGGTTCGCAGGTACCCATCACTAGAATTATATTCTAGAATTCAATTGCAGTCAAGGGTATGCTATAATTGACAAACACCATCAGGAGCAGAGACAGAGAGTAGTGGCCCAGTAGCATGTACAGAGAGAGCAGAGGCTAGATGCATCATGATGATTGGAACTTCCGGGCAGAGCCCGACGACAGAATCTCGCAGGAAAGCGATACTGGAAGCCGCGCTTTCCTGTTTTGCGAGCAAGGGTTTCACAGAGACAACGATGGAGGATATCCGGAAAATTTCAGGAGCCAGTACAGGAAGTATTTATCATCACTTCTCAAATAAAGAGATGCTCGCGCGTGCACTCTACCTCGAAGGGCGAAGTAGTCTCAACGCAGCACTTTCCGCATCCATTACCACGAATCATTTACGTGAAGGCATTAAAGCGCTTGTCCATGCGTATCTGGGTTGGTTTGAACAGCATGCAGATCTAGGACAATACATCCTGCAAGCAGGCGATTCAGAATATCTGAGTGCGTACGTCAAAGTGCTCCGTCAGAAGACCAGAACAACGCTCCCAACAGAGAACCTTTCCGAACAGTTGTTGCGCTGGCTCGCCCCTTATATCAGCGACGGGAGCGTGGTAAGCCTGCCACAATCGCTCTACCTCCCACTCATTCTAGGACCCAGCCGAGAATTTGTACGTGTCTGGCTGAGGACGCGGCAACCCGCAGAAATACAAGAGGCACGAGAGCCCCTTGCGAAAGCGGCATGGCTCGTACTAGCTCCACCCGCTCCCCAACACGAAGAATGTGTCAGAAACGAGCGCGAAGTCACACAAAACGATGCTCAACGAAGACACGCTTTCAATAACAAGGATTGAAAGATCATTTCCCGATTCATGACCTGATGAAACTGCACACATTTTCCCTGTTGTCTTATGAAAAAATGAAAGAAAGGGCCTGAAGGATAAATTCTTTCAGGCCCTTTTCTTTTTCCCTACTACCTACCACCAATAAATCCTTCCCAAGGTTTACATGCGAGAACACGCTCCACAAAATATCCCACAGCCCCACAATCCCACATGCCTGTTCTTCGCTTGGCCTCCTCCCCATATCTCAAGAACAAGAGATTCTCGCCTTCACGGGAAAGAGTCCCTGCTTCAACGAGTCCTGCCTATATGAACTTCCGCCCGTCCAGGTCTTACAGACTCTCCGCAGGTATTGATCACTTGTCCAGCGACAATGAGATGCTAGCTTCCTGATGCTGCGATCAGTTCTCTCCCTCATGATCCACCGCGCCGCCGTTAGAACTGTGCAATCGCATATTCTCCACACTCCCTCACATTCCACTAAACCGCCATTGGAACTGTACGATTACATGTTACCCCATTTCTTCACGATCCACCATGCCGCCGCTATAACTGTGTAATCGCATATTCTCTACATCCCCTCACATTCCACTAAACTACCGTTAGAGCTATGCGATTACATGCTCCCCACATCCCCTCACGTTCCACTGCAACCCCATTAGGGTCGTACAATCGTATGCTCCCCACATATCCCCCCACGTTCCTCATCCTTTAGCACCAGACCTGCATTCCTCTTCCGTTGACATGAATACTATAACATGAAGATATGACGATGCCGTGAATTGACAAACTTGTATGATGAAACGATATTCATCTTGTAAGAGAGGCACAATTCCAAAAGTATTACAATTTTTTTATGTTGTACCAAACGTGCTCAAGCTGTTCAGCTTGCTCGCATATTCTCTATGTAAGTTCTAATTCATGCTATACTCAATAGACGTCTCAGCATGCTTATAGATGATTGTGGACACAAAAAAAGACTCGTCAATCTCTGCTGACGAGCCCTTTTCTTTCGAAGCTCATTGATCTATTTCACACCAAACGTTGTACGCCGAACTGTGTAGCGTGGTATTGATCACAGAGGTACCCAGAAAGGGACGAAGATGGGATAAACTGTTATCCAGTAAGGAGCAATAACCTATGTCTACCGTACTCTATCTGAACGGCAATATCTATACAATGGATATATCCCTGCCACGTGCTCAGGCAATGGCGATAGATCTGTCCACTGGCCGCATCCTGGCAGTAGGCTCAAACGACGAGGTACGCCGCGTTGGTAGTAAATATACAGAACTGGTGGACTTGCGCGGGCGAACCGTCGTACCAGGCTTTATCGATGCCCATGTCCACCTGCTAGCGACTGCGCATCGCTCTCATGAAGTCAATGCTACTGGCTGTATGAGCGAGGATAAAGTTGCTGCTTTGGTGCGTGCACGTGCAGCTCAGACTCCTCCAGGACAGTGGATTGAGGGTGGCGGTTGGGATAAGAATCTCTGGCCAGCAGCAAACTTTCCCACGAAAGCCTCGCTTGATGCTGCTGCTCCTGATCATCCCGTTGCCCTGTGGAGTAAGGATGGACATACCCTCTGGTGCAACTCACTAGCTCTGCAACGAGCAGGTATTACAGCTCAGACTCCTGAACCAACTACCGGCGCAATCTTGCGCGATGGCAGTGGCGAACCAAGCGGAATTTTACACGAGATTGATGCAATGAGCTTAGTCTATACTATCATTGAGCCGCCCGATCCAGCCACGAGTCGCCTCCTTATGGAGCGAACTCTACAAGAATTACAGCGCTGTGGTATCACCACTATCCATGATATAGAGGGTGAGCCTTCCCTGGATATCTTCCGCCAGCTATACAACGAGGGCAAGCTGGGTGTACGCGTACAGATGATCCTGCCCCGCCAGATGTTGCCACTGCTCCCTTCGCTCGATATGGGCAATGCTGAGAATGATCTGTTGCGCGTGAGCGGCATCAAAATCTTCGCTGATGGGGCACTCGGTTCGCAAACTGCGGCAATGCTCGAAAGCTTCGAAGGGAACCCCGACAATTATGGTATTCTGACTCTGCCAGAGCAGGAGATGCTGGATACAGTCAAGGCTGCTAGCGAGGCGGGATTGATTGTCGCAATTCATGCTATTGGAGATCGTGCAGCACGTGTCGCGCTAAATTCTATTGAACGGGCGCAACAGCAACTTGCCAGCGTTGGCTACACAGCTGGGGCAAAGCAGCGCTATCGCCTCGAGCATGTTCAGCTCATAGCGCCGGACGACCTGGAGCGTATGTGCCGTCTCAAAGTGATTGCCTCTATTCAGCCTTTTCATGCTGTAGCTGATCGTGATATTGCTGAACGCTATTGGGGCAAGCGTCATCTGCATGCCTATGCCTATAGCACGATGCACGATATGGGTATCCCCCTCGCGATGGGATCTGATACCCCGGTGGAAACCTTTGATCCACTACACATCCTCTATGCCGCAACTATGCGCCGGGACCCGGCCACTCCACGCCCACCGTGGTTACCCGATCAGGCCCTCTCTGTGGCTGATGCGCTCCGGGGCTACACACTGGGTGCAGCTTATGCTGGTGCGGAGGAGACATCTAGAGGATCTCTCACGGTCGGCAAGCTCGGCGACGCAGTGGTATTGCGCGAAGATATTCTGAGCATACCGCAGGAAAAAATTGCTGAGAACGGTGTGCAGGCTACGATACTGGGTGGGAATGTTGTATATGGCAATGTCTAGTAGTACGTAACTACTCAGGTGCCTTTCTGCTTTCTCACTGCCTCCGGCAGTTCGCAGGTCATAGGGTGGGAGGTGGATTGGGCAGCCTCAGGCTGCCCAATCCACCTCCCACCCCAGAACCCAAGCGAGCCACCATAGGTGGCGAGGTGACCTGAGTAGTTGCTTGTGCTATACTATAGTAAGTGAGGTGACAAATATTAGACCTTATTCCGGTTCAGAGAGAGCGAGCTTAGAGATTAGTGCGCAGAGGGAAGCTTTTCACCTCAACATAACACCAACCGGAATAGAGTCTATTTAAAGGATCGTCCATGGCATTTCCTCAACTGGCATTACTATTTTTTGTGGCTGTACTTGCCGGTACATTGAATTCAGTGGCTGGTGGTGGAAGCTTTTTTACCGTTCCAACGATGATCTTCACTGGCATGCCGCCAGTGCAGGCCAATACAACGAATACAGTAGCACTCTGGCCGGGTTCGGCAGCTAGCATCGGTGCCTATTGGCACGAACTGCTACAAGTACGCCTCCGACTGATGCTCTTGCTGGTTGTTACTAGTCTTATTGGCGGTATTTTAGGCGCTATTTTGTTGTTACGCACTCCTCAAGAAACCTTCTTGCATTTGCTCCCTTACCTCTTGCTGATGGCAACGTTGCTCTTTAGCTTGAGTGGACCAATCACTAAAAGGCTACGTACACGTAATATCGGAGAAGAGGCGCATCTATCTCTATTGACCATCATTGGTGTCTCTGTAGCTCAATTCATTATTGCCATTTACGGGGGCTATTTCGGTGGTGGGATCGGCATCTTGATGCTGGCAACTCTGGCTCTGATGGGGATGGAGAATATCCACAGGATGAATGCCTTAAAAGTGCTCCTGGCGACCGTTATTAATGCTATCTCGGCGGTTATATTTATAATTGCTAATGCAGTGATTTGGCCGCAAGCAATCTTGATGACCATTGGGGCTGTCATCGGTGGCTATGGCGGTGCATATTTTGCCCGTAAGCTTGAACAAAAGTGGATTCGTTACTTTGTAATAGTCGTTGGTTTGGCTATGACCATCTATTTCTTTATCCGCCCTTGATTGCTTGCTACCGAACAGGTGGTAATGACGTGTAGATAGAAAACACTATTTCTCGGAAAAATGGATGTCGACATGAAGCATCAGGAATCCAGATCCCAGGTATCTCCAACTGACAAGTCACAGGAAGATATTGTTACAATTTCTGCGGGTGCCAGTAAAATGGCTCAAGAGAGTCAGGAAGAGCAAGAACGTGCAGGCAAATGGGCAGTGATGGTGATAGTGGCGATTGGCATCTTTATGGCAACGCTCGACTCGTCAATCGTGAATATCAGCCTGCCCACGATTGCTGACTACTTTGGTGTTCCTTTGAGCGGCGCAGTTGAGTGGGTGATCATCGCCTATCTCGTCGCCACGGCAGCGATAATGTTAACGGCTGGTCGCCTAACAGACATCATTGGGCGGAAAATTATCTGGTCTGCTGGTCTGATCATCTTTACTGTCGGTTCAGCTATGTGTGGTGCTGCTCCGAACCTGAGCATTTTGATTGCTGCACGACTCTTTCAGGGAATAGGTGGGGGGTTGCTGATGGCGGTAAGCCCTGCTTTACTGACCAGTGCATTCCCAGCTCATGAACGTGGGCGTGCCCTTGGCCTGAATACCGTTACCGTCTCGCTTGGGATTAGTGTAGGACCGACACTGGGTGGTTTTATCACTCAATCGTTCTCCTGGCGCTGGATTTTTTATGTAAATGTGCCAATCGGCATTATTGGCCTGATACTCACATGGCGCATTCTGACTGAGCGTCCGCACCGCAATCCTGGACGCTTCGATCCTCTAGGCGCTCTCCTGCTTGCAATTGGGCTGGCCAGTCTCACTGCGGGACTCTCGTTCGGACAGGAACTGGGATGGTCTTCACTGCCAATCTTGGCCTCACTTTTAGTGGGTGTCATCATGTTGGTCATCCTGCCCTTTGTGGAGATACGAGTTCCAAATCCCATTATCGTCTTGTCGTTATTGAAGGACCGTGTCTTTACATCGGCCGTCTTCAGTCTGATGCTCAGTTTTCTAGCTCTGTTCGCTGTCAGCTTCATACTCCCTTTCTACTTGGAAGGGTTGCGTGGGTTCTCAACGCAAGAGGCTGGATTGCTACTAACACCATTTCCTCTTGCACTTGCCATTGTTGCACCAATCAGTGGCTCACTGGCTGACCGTTTCGGAACACGCTGGTTGGCAGCTGCCGGATTGACGATTAGCTGTATTGGGCTTGTTTTGATCAGTCAGCTAGACGAGCATAGCTCCGTCCTGGATATCATCTGGCGTCTTGCGGTTACTGGCTTTGGTCAAGCGCTCTTCCAATCGCCGAACAACAGTGCCTTGATGGGAGCTGCTCCACGCGAATTGCAGGGTAGTGCCTCCGGTTTTCTGGCGACCGGGCGTGTCTTTGGACAAACTTTGAGTATCGCTCTAGCTGGAGCCATCTTTGTAGGACTGGGAGGTGCCATTGCTGGTCAGGCCATTGCCACCCAGCATCTCAGTGGAGACCAGCTTCATCGGCAGCAGCATACCTTCGTCTATGGTTTCCATATCACCTTCCTCATCTGTGCCGCTATCGCCGCCATTGGTATTTTTACCTCACTCGTGCGTGGCAAAGAAGTGCGAGGATCTGCATGATAACCTCTCCCTTCGTATTCGTCTATTGTCCATACTATCTTTTTAGAATGCACCTGAACAATTATCGATGCACCTGAGGCTGTTGGGGAGAGGGCTGCGAGTTTCCTGCGTAGCGATCAGCACTCATAGTGGATTGAACACCGCTGATTTGGAATGGCACTCCAATTGCCATATTGGGAGCAGATACTATGCCGCGCTCTGCCATAAGCATAGCCGTGTAGTAACGCACCGCATCCAGCTCACTTAATCCAAAGGCTTTCAGCGAGATCAGTGCTTTCATGCGCTCATCGCGCGGAAATACTAGTACTTTGACAGTATCGAGAGTAATACCATAGGTAGTCAGGAACTGTTGCAAATGCTGGACGACAACCTGTGAGAGGTCATGTATCTTTTCGTTGACTGCCTCCAGAGGAGTGATCTGGACCAACTGATTGACTGCCTGTTCAATAACTGGTCCCGCATATTCATTGACTTCTTGAATAGTCAGAGTGTGTCCTCGATATGGCATGTGTTGGACCAGACGAACAGCGTTTTCTCGTGTTTCCACGTGGATATAATAATCTACGCTATAGACCATCTCAGCCATCTCGCGTGAGAGTGCCATGCCGCTCGTCTTGAGGACTAGTTTGGCCCGATTGATGTAGAGGACTTCAAATTGCCAGGGACTCTGTCCACCGTAAAAGGCCTGCTGGATAGAGCCTATGAGAGGTCGGTCAGGAGTTTGTATTGGGAATTGACCTGTCTCGTAGATGTTGAGAATGGCTCCCCGTGACTTAAGAACGCAGAAATGGTTACTTTCTACTGTCAGGAGAGAACCGTTCATAATACTGTTATCTGGGTAGTGCCACAGGAGGACCTCTGGTCCCATGATTTCCTCGCCCTCCGGCGAGAGCGTTGAGATAACGTTACGTACACCTGCCATGATATACCATCCTTTTTGTTAGAAGTAAAATAGGTAGTAGTTGAGCCAGACTAGCTGCTCTCATCTGTAGAACGATCGAGGATGACTTATTTAGGGGATAGGTGACTATGTTCTACCAATTTAGGGTTTATCATAGAACTTTGAGTAGCGCTTTGACGTGTCCCTAAGTCGAGAAATGGACACTTTGCTAGCCATAAAGCGAAATGTGGTATACTCGGATGGGAGAGTTGCAGGTTACGTCACTCTGAAAATAAACTGGCTTTTACTCTTAAGCGATTCTCCCGATCCTTTTTGTCTTCTCTATAAAGATCCTCTATTCTATTCTATTCTATTATTTCACTTTGAACGTAAAGGGGCCACACATGAGCAGCAACTCTATTGAGCAGAGCGAGCTATGGGAAATTTCGCGTCAGTTGGTTAGTTTCAATACTGTCAGTGCATACAGTAATGTGGATGCCGCCAAATACCTTGCCAATTTGCTTGAAGATAGCGGTTTTGTAGTTCGACTCTTGAAGGAGACAATTCAAGATGTTGAGAAGGCAATGGTTCTTGCCTGGGCTGGACCAAAAGTTCCCGGGGGACTCATTATTTCTGGCCATATCGATGTTGTACCGTTCGACAGCCAGCCAGGATGGACATCCGATCCGTTAGTGATGCATACGGATGGCCAACGCATTTTTGGGCGTGGCGTTTCCGACATGAAGGTCTTCCTGGCACAGGCAGTCCTTGCAGCAAAACGCCATCCACTAAACAAGCTCAAAAGACCGTTGATGTATGTTTTTACCTGCGATGAGGAACTTGCTGGTCAGGGCGCTGGACGCCTGATCAAAGCCCTTCCCCATCTCTTTGATACTTACCCACTGCCATCAGTAGCTCTGATTGGTGAACCGACCAATTTCGACATCTTTCCTGCTCATAAAGGCTATGCAGTGTTCGACATTTGTGTTCGTGGCAAGGGAGGACACAGTAGTGCTCCCAATAGTGGCCTGAACTCAATAGAGAAAATGGCAGAGGTTATTCAATTGCTTCAAGAGACAAACAACAATCTCCAGAAGCAAGCTTCACCAGAGAATGCAGTCCTTTTTCCAGAGTCCCCCTCATCGGTTTTCAATTGCGCAGTCATCAATGGTGGGCTTGCTGCCAATATGATTCCTGAGGACTGTCGTCTTACTGTGAGCATTCGGATCGCACCAGGGGATCAGGTTGAGGAAATACTGATGCAGCTGCGGGAAAGGATTGAAAATGACATCGCAAAATCAATGAAGGCTGTCGGGCCAGAATACGGTGTCTTTATCGAAAATATGGTGACAGCCCCGCCGATGCGTTCTCCTACAGATAGTGCATTTTGTCATTTCCTCTCTCAAGTTATGGGCAAGTGTGTAGACCGAGGTGCTCCCTATGCAACCGATGGCGGACAATTTCAGCGGATTGGCATAAAGTCGTATATCTGTGGTCCTGGCTTGCTCCAAGAGGCACATCAGCCAAATGAAAGCATCCCCGTGGCCAATTTTTTCACTGGTCTTGAAAAAATTGAACAAATCATCTATGAGTGGTGCATTCTTCTTCATTGAGAGATCAGAAGCCGATAAATGTCACTCTGATCCCGGGGGCAGATGGCTCGATCGGCCTGGAAACTTAACGAAGCGTGCAGTGCTATTTAGTGGCTGCTGCGATGTAGGCTCTGCGAGGGTAAAAGCGTCTCCATATCGGCCACCAATGGGGCCAGGTCTCAGACGCGGGATATCTGCGGTAGCATTCGCTCCCCTTACAGAATTACCAAGTGATCTTCTACCAGAAGTGCCCCTGTCAACCATAGTGATTTGGTTGAGAGGCTGGGCGCTACTTATTGCCTCTAGAAGACGGCTATTCCCCACGTCGCACCGTAATATGTTTACTGGCGGGACGACGGGGAGAGTAGTGAATGAACCACCGGAGAGGCTTCCGACGAGAGGTCGCTCACCGATACACTCAGCACTTGCACCATCGGTAATGATTTTAATGCCATTTAGTGAGGAAGATCTACCATTTGGTGTGATAATAGAAATACGTTGGCCGTCCTTAGTAGCGCCCTGATTACCTACAAGAATCGTATGAGATTCGCCTATCGTCAGATCTGTAACTCTTAATATGTCGGAGCCTTTGTTATTGAAGTTCGATTCGAGGTAGACGGCGATGAGATTTCCAGCTCTGATCGGTTTATTAAATCTGATCGGCTGTACTACAAGAGCATCAGCAATCTCCCACCATGCGTAATTACACTGTATATTAGGATTAGGACAGGGACCAAAACAGGAAGAACCAAGACAGGAATCCACTCCTGCTTGTACTAGTATTGCGCTGTTTGGATCTCCTCCAAGGAGAGTTGGATCTCCGCCTAGACCGGCCCATACGCTCATATCTCCGTTTGACTTAAGAGATGGTACGTTAAAGGCTATTTGTGCTCTGTTAAATGAGCCTATTTTGCCTTGGGCTTCATCGCCTGACCAATTATCGCTCGTAACAAGGTTAGGGGAGGATATACTGGCAGCAGCATGCGTATTAGGTGTTGCAGTGGATAGACCCACTAGTGCGAAAAGCAGTGTAAAAATACATGGCAAGAATTTAATATTCTTGGCATGTTGCTGATATGGCCATGCCATAGAACTCCTCCTCTACAAAAGTGTAAAAGGTCATCCCCGCAGATGTGGGGGAAGGACCCCATTAATCGGCGGTTAGCTCGAAGATTCCACGGAAATGAGCATGCAAACGAACTCCTAAGTTCCAGCAGCCATCCGTAAGTGCTGTTGTACTAACACCGGCTTGAAAACTCTCACAATCGTTTGAACCATCTCACAACCCAAGCGTAACAAATGTAGGGATTAATTGCCAGGGGGAAAGAGGGACAGTTTTACAACGTGACAAATATGATACGAGTGCAAAAGTGGAGTTACTTTACTCTTTCCCGGGTCGTTTCCTAATTGATACTTCCCCGCTATCATCCCCTGGGTAAATCACAGGGGCTTTCCTGACCGAGCGCTATAAATAGCACCAGAAGAAGAAATATCTGTAAACGGTCTCTAGAAAGAGCCATGTTCGATGACGCAGAAAATAGCCTACCTGGACTGCCACTCAGGGGTCAGCGGCGACATGCTGCTGGGAGCATTCCTGGACGTTGGCCTCTCGCTGGCAACGCTAAAGCAGGCGCTTGCTATGCTGCCAGTGGAGGGATACGAACTGAAGCTGAAGCCCTTTGGTGATCATGGTATTACTGGTTCGCGCTTTGAAGTCTTGCTGGCCGAGCAGGAACAGCCAGCACGCAGCTTCACAGCTATTGCCGCACTACTTAAATCTTCGTCCCTCCCAAACACAGTAATTGATAGAGCCATTGCCATTTTCCGCACACTGGGTGAGGCGGAGGCAGTAATACATGGTGTATCCCTTGACGAGATTCACTTTCACGAAGTTGGAGCTGTTGATGCCATTGTGGATATTGTAGGCACCGTGATCGCCCTTGACACATTGGGGATCACACAGTTGTATGCCTCACCACTGCCATTGACACACGGCCACTTACGCATGGCCCATGGCTTAATGCCCATCCCAGCTCCAGCAACATTAGAGATCCTCAGGCAAGTCAAAGCGCCCTGGCTCCCGTGTCCACTCGAAGAAGAATTGGTGACACCCACAGGAGCTGCAATCCTAGCAACACTGGCTGACTTCAAGACCCCGGCCATTACCATTGAACAGGTTGGTTATGGTTTTGGCAAGAAACGCATAATCTGGCCCAACTGCCTGCGCGTATGTATCGGCGAAGCTTATGAACAGATTGGCTCTGGGGATGCAGATCATCATAGCCATGATGATCTGCATCGCCTCCATGAACACAGCCACAGCTATGCACACAATTGATATCGTCCCCATGCCTGGAGGCAGAGGTCTCCTGACGGGACAAGGATAATAGGGGCTACATTGGCAAAGGGACATGCCATTCCTTCAACCACTGACGCGTCAGGTGTTCGCGCACACGGATGGTGACATGGTCACGATACACACGGATGGCGAAACTCGTTATCACGTTAGGCTCATCAGGAATGTAGCTGAGCGACCGATAATCGGAGTTCAGGTGTGGTCCGGTGTGGGCACCTGTATACCAAGGTGACATCAGGTTGACAGAAGTGAGAGGATGCTCACCGAGTTCTTCGGTCACTACCAGATTGGGGGCTTCCCAGCCAGAGTGGGTATGCCCGCTGAGGTAGAGAAATGCATTGCGATAGCGGGCCAGGATATCTCGTACATCTCGTGAATTGTCAGGCGAGAAAAAGTTCTGCAGTGAGTTGAAGTCACGAAAGTGCTCAGGGTCGCGATCCAGTACGGTATTATAGAGCGGGCAATGCAAGAAGATAACCGCCAATCGGCCTGCATTAGCTGCCAGCGTCTCATCCAGGAACGCCAGCGTTTCCTGCGAGATGTACACATGCCCTGGATCGGCTGATGTGGAAGGATCGGGGTAGTCGAGCATAATGCACACAATCTCGCCAGCCTGCCAGCTATAGCGAATCGGTTTGTCCCAGGCATCAGTAAACCTCAGCGCCATAGCCGTGGGGTGCTCTTTATCGGGACTAGAGTACTCATGGTTACCAATGCCGGGATAAAATGGAATATTGCCCAGTTGCTTTGCCAGGGATGCCTTGGCAACTTGATAATTCTCTACGGTGCCCCTCTCGACTAGATCGCCTGGCGAGACACAGAAACTGGGTATTCCCTCTTGTTGCCAAATCTCATGCAGATCCTCAAACAGAGGTGCGAGCCGCTGAGTGTGAAACTCATTCCATACCGGGATAGCGCGGTAGTGCATATCACCAATCGCCCAGAAATATAGCAGTTCATGGTGATTAGGGTCATCAAATGATTGATGGGTATTCATTGTACTTCCTTAGATGTAATGTGACGGGCGCGATACATGTATCGCGCCCGCCCGTCTGGCAATCTATACCTCAAGATACACGGTACCCCGAGATGTAGGGGTTCGCTAGATCGCGACATACCCGGATTTACCGCCGTGCCCCCTTGGGGGTGTGACCTTTGGTGATCGCATCCGCCATCCCCCATGTTCGTCCACTGTGTCCCCACTCCTCTGATAATGTGAACTCTAACCGTGAGTACGGAAGATTTTCACACGTCGATGCGGCTCTTTCCCACGACTGCGTGAGAGCAAGTTATAGCGGGTTGCCATTTGATGCTGCAAACGCCGGATGTATGCGTTCGCAGGAGGCAGTTCCGCCGTAGTTAGACCCTTATTCAAAACCTGATGAATAGCATCTTCTGTCTCCAGTAATGCTTGCTTCGTAGGATCATCAAATGCAAGCTTATCATTACCGTTAGCACTATCAAGTTCGCTATCGACAGACGCGGCAGGGGAATCAGGGATATCGAAAATGCGTGCCAAGGCATGTTGCATCTGAGTAATAGTATTATTTTTCAGAATGATGATCAGTTTGCGTGCTTGCTCGGCTTGCTGCAATTGATCAGGCTGGCGACGATAGTAGTTTTTGAGCGTAATCACAGCATCGGCTTCTCGCTCATTGTTTGTCACGATCACAGGTACACGCAATTGGCGGGCCGACTCAGCTAGACGATCACGGTTAACGCCGAACGGATACAGACGTAATGTCCTCAGGGTCGGCATTTCCTTCACAGGCCTAGCCGCCTGGTAGATACCTTCGGCTATGGGAGTGATGGGCTGGCTGGAAGCAACCATGGCAGTTCCTGCAGGACCTGTTCCGGTAGGGGCTAGTGCCTGAACCGACGGAACTAGTTGAGCAGGTGGCTGATTGCGACTACGCAGATGATTATCGCGGATACTAGTATCGCGCATAGTGTTATCGCGGATATGTCCGCTACGCGGACCGGACGAATTGACCTGACGCAGATTCTCCGCCCCGCTTCGCTCAGAGCGAGTGAACATATTCGCTGTAAAACCCTGTTGACGCCCAATGCCCAGACCACCGGCACCCCAGGTTGGCACTTCCATGCCGCCAGCGGCAACGCGGCAGCTGGAAACCTCACCAGTCTCTTCATTGCGCGTACGCTCTTCAGCAGCAATAGGCAGGCCACGCAGCATGCTGTCCACTGTATCAGCTACATCGCGGTGCACTGTTACCTCTTCCCAGCTCTGCTGTTCAACTACGACCTCAAAGGTGGGAGGAGCTTTACGCTCTAGAATACTTTTCTGAGTATGACGTCGCCTTGCTTCCTCATCACCCAATGTGACAGTTTGAATGCCACCAACCAGGTCTGAAAGCGTTGGGTTCATCAGCAAATTACCAAGCGAGTTTCCATGAGCCGTTGCCACCAGTTGCACGCCTCGTTCTGCAATCGTGCGTGCCGCTGCTGCTTCCAACTCGGTACCAATCTCGTCGATAACGATGACCTGCGGCATATGGTTCTCTACCGCTTCAATCATCACAGAGTGTTGTTCCGCCGTACGAGCAACCTGCATACGGCGTGCGCTACCAATACCAGGATGGGGAATGTCACCATCACCGGCAATCTCGTTAGAGGTATCAACCACTACCACCCGTTTATTGGCCTCATCTGCAAGAGCACGGGCAATTTCACGCAGTAGGGTAGTTTTGCCCACGCCTGGACGGCCAAGAATCAAGATGGATTGGCCCTGTTCGACAATATCACGGATCAGGGCAATACTGCCAAGTACCGCTCGACCAATACGGCAGGTTAAGCCGACGACTCTCCCTTTGCGGTTGCGCAGAGCACTGATACGGTGCAGCGTCCGTTCAATACCTGCGCGATTATCGTCGCCGAATTCCCCGATGCGTTCAACAACATACTCCAGATCGGCGTAGGTCACCGGTGACTTACTAAGGATCACCTCCCCTTCTGGGAATCGGCCCTCGGGAAGACGCCCAAGGTCCATTACGATCTCCAGCAGTTCGCTTCGGTTATCGAGCCGATTGACCGCGTCGTGGATGTCTGGCGGTAATGTAGCCAGCAGAGCCTCCAGATCGTCAGTGATCACATGTTGCATAGGCAGTTTTATCACCTCATTATTTTTTGGCGAGAATTGACCGTCCCCAAGCCCTTCAAGCCATAGACCGCTCCTCGTTGTTCTAGTAGGGGAACTGTGCTATGCCTCGTAGCCAGTAAGGCTACGTGTCGCACCAGCAGTACCTTGGTAGAGGTCTGCTCAAATCCACTGTTACGGAGAGCGGCAATAACAAAAGAATCGTACTCTCGCACCAGGCAATAAATGCGACGTACGCCTGTCTCCAGAAGCCTGCTGATACCGAAATGCAGAAGCGATTCCGCCAATTCAGCATGCTCAGGATGGACAAAAAGTGAGATGCGATGGGGTACTGAGCCATGGCCTCGGCAGAGCCGCATCCAGGCCCCTAAACGAACACCGACATCACATATAAAATTCTCGCTGCCCTTGACCAAAATGGAAGGTAGAGATTGTATTGACCCGGCATAGAGCTTAGCGAACTCCTCGCTATTCTCCATTTGCTCCGCCGCCAGAATACGCTGTGGAGTGACCGAGCGGTAGAGCTGATAGAGTCCCCATGCATGGTGGCGATTCCAGGAACGTAACGAAGGAACCTCGGGATCAGCTTGCACGCGATTGAACTCTGAAATCGAGCATTGAGGATCATAAACGTAGGTCAACTCGCGAGCATAGCGCTGAAATCCAGTACGTTGGAAAAGCCCTATTTCCGGTATTTCGTCTTCTACCCTAGCAAAAACGCGCAGGATACCATGGGCTGCAGCCATCTCTAGCGTATATTCCAGCAGAGCCATCAAAACCTCTTCACTGGACAGATGGCAATTTGCCATCGAAGCCAGGTAAGAGAGATCCCAGGTAGTATGAGCAGGACGCTCGCGTACCTGAGCAAAGCCCAGAATATGCCAGTGATCTTCACAGATCCATGTACGGGCAGCGGGATGCAGTGGAAGAATATTTCGTAGGATAGGAGGCGGAGGAAGAGCATTCTCTACCGACTCCAGCCAGCACACAAAGTTAGCTAGCTCGTGTTGCTTGCTGCGAGCACGGTGGTTAATAGCGTAGATGATTCCCGGCAAATCGACATATAATACCGGTCGTATCATCCAGTACTCCTGCATCGTGTAGGGACGCTACCAGACAACCGTGGAATGGCCCCTAGCTGATGACGCTCTGTACTATGCGGAGAAAGTATTGGTGAAAACGTAGATCGCCTGACACCTCAGGGTGAAATGCAGTGCCTAACAGGGTCCCTTCACGGACAGCAACGATAGTACCATCGTCGAGCGTTGCCAGCACCTTCACCTCTGGACCAACCACTTCTACGGAAGGGCCGCGGATGAAGAATGCATGGAATGGCGCTTCTCCCAGTGCGGGCACTGATAGATCAGCCTCAAAACTTTCCCGCTGACTGCCAAATGCATTACGGCGAACCCGAATGTTCATACTGGCCAACAGAGGTTGACCAGCAAGTGCATTATCCGTCTCCTTGGCTAACAAGATTAAGCCTGCACAGGTTCCCCAGATGGGAACCCCCTCCAGGATTTTGCGTTGTAATATATCCCGGAGGCCATAAATGACCATTAACTTGCCAATGGTCGTACTTTCACCACCTGGAATTATTATACCATGTATTTCTTCCAGATGCTCGGGGAGTCGAATAGCAATGCCATTCACCCCCAAACTTGCTAGCATTTTCAGATGGGCTTCAAAATCCCCCTGTAATGCTAATACGCCTATACGTGGAGCAAAGTTGTAGTTTTCCATGGCCTCTCTTATATCAGATGATCATACTTTCCGTGAGGTCCTATCCAGTCCAACGTAATCTCATCCCCTTGCAAGAGCCCCAGAGCACGATACTTATCGCTAATGCGTATGGAATATCTTGACTCTCGCGGATCGACGCATTTAAGACACAGACTCGGGTACCGTGGATTGTGTTCAAGGTGCTCAAAGGCGCGATCTGCTTGCTTCTTAACCTGAGCAGGGAGCTTGCGAAACAAATCCTCGAACCTAGGAGTGAAGGAGATCTTCACGACAAGCACTCCATTCCCTTGTTCTTCCTGCTGCAATATCAGCTTTTGTTTCCTCAGTGAGTTTCTTCAGAAATGTCTGAGACTCAGGATGGTCCAGAACTTTGTCCCATTCACGCTCTTCTTGTTCACGCTCTTTAAGCACTTTTTGTACAGCCGCAAGTTTCTCCTGAATAGGAGCAAGCATTTCCTGGAAAGCAACTATCATAGCCTGTAGCTGTTCATTGGTCATTTCTTCGAATTGATCTGTAACCACAATCTTATTCTCCTTTGCTCGACTATTGCTATCATAGCATATGAGGGCGTTGCTTGGGAATAGCCACACTTTCAGCTGGCATTTCTGCTTACCAGCCGCGACGAGCCATCAGCTCCTGCTCGGACAAGGTATCCAGGTTAATCCCAACCATTGGCTCACCCAGGTTTCTCGATACTTCTGCCAGAATGCCCGGGTTCTGGTAATGGGTCGTGGCACGCACGATAGCCTTGGCACGTGCCAGAGGATCGCCCGATTTGAAAATGCCAGAGCCAACGAAGATACCTTCTGCGCCCAGTCGCATCATTAGCGCAGCATCGGCGGGGGTTGCTACACCACCAGCTGAAAAATTCACCACGGGCAGCTTCCCCGTGCGTGCAACCTCGCGTACCAATTCGTAAGGTGCGCCCAGATTCTTAGCCTCAGTCATCAATTCTTCTTCTGGAACTGTCTGCAGGCGCCGGATACCATCCATAATAGCCCGCATATGGCGCACAGCTTCCACAATATTGCCAGTACCAGCCTCACCCTTGGTACGCATCATTGCCGCACCTTCACCGATACGACGCAAAGCCTCACCCAGATCGCGTGCACCGCAGACAAAGGGAACCGAGAACAGATGCTTATTGACGTGGAAACGCTCATCCGCAGGCGTCAGCACTTCAGACTCGTCGATACAGTCCACACCGATCGCTTGCAAAATCTCAGCCTCGACGAAGTGACCAATACGGCACTTAGCCATTACGGGAATAGTAACGGCTGCTTTGATCTGAATGATCAACTCGGGATCACTCATACGTGCAACGCCGCCCTGAGTGCGAATATCGGCTGGCACACGCTCCAGAGCCATCACAGCAGATGCCCCTGCCTCCTCAGCAATGCTGGCCTGCTCTGCATTGACAACATCGCAGATGACCCCACCTTTGAGCATTTCTGGAAAACTACGCTTAACTTGTATTGTTGCTGTCTGCTTCTCCATAACTGTTTATCTACCTTTCAAAATGCATCTATACGTCTTCTTTACACATATTTCGGGACCATAGATCTCTTCCTAGCATGTATGTCTAGTCTGTGGCGGATCTTTGCGTTTACTAGAATTTTACCACATGGCAGAGCAAGCAGGCTACAACTATAGACCTTCGTAGAAAGTCCTAAAGAGGGGAAGAGAGTAGCCGCTGGGATGCCAGGGCCAGCATCTTGCACGCTCAGGCAGACTGGGGAAGAAGGAGAGGCAGATGTGGCTTGAATGCGAATCGCTGTCTGTTTGGGAACATACTTGAAAACGTTGTCGAGCAGGTTCCGCAGCACTTGAGACAGGTTGCTTGCTATGGTAGAATAGCCAAGAAGTAGATCTTTGCAGAGAATGGATCAGTTTTTTGATAGAGAAAAAGGGATATTTGCAGTACGAGCAGGGTAGACAATCATGACTAGGCCAATGGTCATCCAGAGCCAGCTTCTGGCCACTAAATTCTTTGTGCCGGTTGCACCGGGGACCCTGATCTCGCGTCCTCGCCTGAGCACCTTGCTTGATGAGAGCCTCAAGCACCCTCTCACGCTTATCTCAGCTCCCGCTGGTTTTGGCAAGACCATGTTACTGTCTACTTGGGCACAATCCTTGCCTGCAAGCCATGCCTTGGTGGCTTGGCTTTCTCTTGATGAGGAAGACAATGACCCACAGCTTTTCTGGACCTATGTCCTCTCGGCATTGGATCAGCGGCAACCAGAGCGCTTTACCTCCCTCTTCAAGTCTCTGCAATCGCCACAGGCGCCACCTCTGAAGCAGATCTTGACAGCACTGAGCAACCTTCTGCTAGAGAGCCCAGAGCACATGGTCCTGATCTTGGATGACTATCACCTCATCACCGACCAGCAAGTCCATGTCACGCTCTCGTATTTGGTCGAGCATCCTCCTCCTCAATTGCATATCATTCTGGCCACACGGACTGATCCTCCTTTCTCTCTCTCCTCCTTGAGGGCATGCCAGCAGATGCTCGAGGTGCGTGCGGATCAGTTACGCTGTACGGCAGAGGAAACCAAGACCTTTTTGAAAGAAGTGATGAATACACACCTCCCAGATAGGCTCGTTCAAGAAGTGACCACCCGGACCGAGGGCTGGTTGGTCGGTTTGCAATTACTGGGTCTTTCCTTGCCTGACCGGGTTCATCCGGAGCAACTGCTTCAGGAGATGAGTGGGGATCAGCGCTATATCCTGGACTATTTGACCGAGGTCGTCCTCCAACAACAGCCACCGGAGGTGCAAACGTTTCTGCTTTCCACCTGCATCCTTGAAAGGCTCACCGCCCCGCTTTGTGACGCGGTTCTGCAGCAGACTGGCAGTCAGCACCTGCTCCAACGACTCGAGCAGGCCAATTTATTTGTGGTGTCCCTCGATAGCAAGAGGGAATGGTATCGCTATCACACTCTCTTTGCCGAGGCCTTGCACTACCAACTGGAGCAGACCCAGCCTGATCTCATGCTGACCTTGCACCATCGTGCCAGTCTCTGGTATGCTAAGCACAGTCAGAGTACCCAAGCCATTCTGCATGCCGTGCATGCCAAAGCGTGGGACGTCGTTGCAGATCTCATCGAGCGGATGTGGCCCCAGTTGTCGGGACTGGCCTGGGGAATCAGCCTGCGTCAGTTAAGCGTTCTTCACCAGTGCCTCAAGCGGTTGCCACCAGAGATCGTGGGCTCTCGTCCTCTGCTCTGTCTTGCTTGTACGAAGCTGTTGTGGACAGTCGCCTCCTATCCGATGCTGCAGGCTTGGCTGAGCACAGCAGAAACAAGGCTCACGGCATCGCTGACAGCACACATGTCTGAGGTCCTTGCTCCAGAAGAACAGCAGGAACAGCGGAATCTGCTTGGATCGGTGATTGGCTTTCGTGCGGTGCTTCAGAGCTATCAGGAGCATGCAGAAGCAGCCCTCCCGCTCTGTCAACAGGTCCTCTCCCTGGTCTCAGCAGACCATGTCGAGGCTCGTATTCAGGTGGCTATTGCCCAGGTATGGGCCTATGATTATTCTGTTGCCAATGATGCTTCGGCCGCTGTGGAAAGTGGCCTGCAAGCCGTTGCCCTTGCTCAAGCTACGGGAGAGCCAACGCTCATTATTGGGATGATGGGTGTTCTAGTGACAAAGCTGCTAGGAATGGGGAAGTTGAATGAGGTCCAGCAGCTGGCTCAACAGGCTATGCAGGTGGGGAAACAGCCGGGAGGACGCGAGTTGCCTCACGTGAGCTTACCGGCTTTCTATCAAGCGGAGGTGCTGCGTGAGCGCAACCACCTCGATGCTGCGCTCTCTCTGATAAAAGAGGCGATCTTCCTAAGCGAACAGGTTGAATCCTATGCAGCGCTTGCAAGTATCTTCCATGGATACGCCGTCCTGCTACGTGTTTACCTGTCGCGCGGCGAACTGGATGCGGCATACACGGCCTTTCGGAAACTGGAAGACCTCGGCACAAGCATAGAGCCCTCTTTGTACTTGCAAATGTCTGCCGATTTTGCTGTGATCGACCAGGTTCGGCTTTGGCTGGCCTGTGGGGAACGGGACCGTGCTACGCGCTGGGCACAAGAACTAGACCTCAAAGAGCCCCATGGCTCTCTCTTTGTACGCGCACGCCAAGAGGAGGCTCGCGTGCGTGTTCTCTTAGCCACAGACCAGCCGACTCTGGCATTACAGCGACTGGAGCCTGTCCTCCAGAGAGCAACCACAGGCCTGCGCTGGGGACATGTCATTGAGATCCAGCTCTTGCAAGCCCTGGCCTACCACATACTCCAGCAAGAGGCGCAAGCTCTGGCAACCCTCTCGGAAGCAATCCGTTTGGCCGAGCCAGAGGGCTACATCCGCAGTTTCGTTGACGAAGGGGTCCCCATGGCCGTTTTGCTCTTCCGGTTGCGTGAACAGCAGCACAAAGCCGGGCCAACTCCCTACCTGGACACGCTGCTCGCCGCCTTTCAGGAGCGGAGCAAAGCACAGAAACGTCTGTCGAAGCGGAGGAGGCAAGAAAGCGGGTAGTGGTAAACGTGGGGGCTATGGCCTTCATGTAAACCATGGCACCATTCCTGAGTTTACCACTACCTTCAGGGGTCTCTTATGGGTCAGGACTTTAGTTGTTTGCTTTTTATTGTATCATCAGTTTTCGGATAAGCGCTTAGTAGGGGTTTATAAGGCTTCAAAGGCAATTTGATATCATATCGCGAGCGTTGTAGCACACCCACAAACCAGGTGGACCACCTCCGGGGGGCAAACTTGATGGCGAGCAGAAACAGTTGGTTGACCAGTCCAGGAACAACTCGTAGTTTACCTGTCAGCAGGCCGCAATAGCCGAGCATGGCTACTCTGCTGGCTTTCATAGTTGCATTGCGTACAACTCCGATGCTCGGTACGCCAGCCTGCTTGAGAAAGTTAGTATCAGTCGGGCCAGGACAGAGGGTAGTGACGGTAATGCCTGTTTCACGCAGTTCCTCTGTCAGTGCCTCTGAGAATGATAAAACATACGCCTTTGTTGCGAAATAAACGGCGACGAATGGCCCGGACTCAAAAGACGCAGTCGAGGCTACATTGAGAATTTTCCCCTTACCACGCTTGAGCATCTCCTGGAGAAATAACTTGGTGAGCGCAGTGAGTGCTACAACGTTCACTTGCATCACTTCTAACTCTTTCATCAGATCTGTTTCGGCAAACGCTCCATAAATGCCAATGCCTGCGTTATTCACCAGAATATCGATAGTGATGGCTTCTTGTTGCAGTCGCGCAAAGATATGGTTGGCTGCCTGTGCTTCGGTTAAATCCTGACCAAGAGGTATGACAGAGACATGGAAGGTTGTGGCAAGTTCATCTGCGATAAGGAAAAGTCGAGGCTCGTTTTTAGCAACTAAGACCAGATGATATCCGTCGGTGGCAAAGAGTTTTGCCAATTCGTAGCCGATGCCACTCGATGCCCCGGTGATCAGAACAGTTTTTCCCATTTCTCTACCTCTCGCAAGTATAATCAGAGGTACTACTGTAAGCATAACCTCTAGCTTTGTACTTCTCTATCTTTGCATTTTTCAGCTTCCTGCCCTAAAGTATACTTAATAGATGATCTTTTTCCCTAGGGAAAAAGAGACTTTTGGAGAGAAAAAAGAGACATTTTCAGAGAGCTTTCCCCTCTTGAACTCAGTCCAAAAAACGCAAAGAGAGAGGTACTTTCTAGCTTCCTGCCTTAATGATACTTGATGAATGAGCTTTTCCCTAGGGAAAAAGGGGGACAATTTTCATCACTATTTTTGCGGTTTCGTCGAGGAAAGTGCTCAAGCGACTAAATCTGCATCTCTCAATCTTTGAGCAAATTCAAACTCAGGCGCAGAGCAGTATCAACATGGCGCATCTCTTCATCACTGATTGTGCCACGTCGACGCAGCAGACGTGTTTTCTCGATGGTCAGGAGCTGCTCACATTTTACATCTGTCTCATCGGTCAAACCATTTTGCGGGGAAGGAGAAATACGCACGTGCAGAGGCAACTCGCGCTCCGTGCGGCTCATAGAGGCGACAATAGTCAGAGGGTATGATGAGGAGGCGTTGCCTCGATCATTCTGGATAATTAAAGCTGGGCGGGTTCCCTGCTGTTCAGCACCACGACCAGGCGACCAATTCACATCCCAGATCTCCCCACGCCGAGGGTTCGGGGAACTTGCATACGCGTCCTGTTGTTTCGGGCTGGGCAAAGCTTGCCTGGCCTCATTACTCATGCAAACATACCTGCACGCCCAACATCAAAAAAGAGACGGGCATCTTCAAGAGTTTCTGGGATTGATCCAAGGTAGGCGTATGCTTCGTCGAGAGAGTTGTTGAGGGAGGAGAGTTCGCGTTCACGCTTCTGAAGAATTGCTGACTTTAATTGCTGGTAATTATCTTGCCGCATCAGGTCCATGATAGTTTCTACAACATCTCCTAATGAGGAGTCAAGTTCGACGGCCAGGGCTTTGAGTTCTTTATGCTGGGTTGAAGGGATCTGGATAGATTTGCGAACTAGGTTCTCATAACGGGAAAGGTCTGTATGCACAACAGCCATGAAGTAGCCTCCTAGTTATAACACAACGTGACGCTATCTCTTCTTATTTTAATAGGCTCACTAGTAATTGTCAATAAACAAACCACTCAATTTCTCACATGCATGTATTCTGCCTTCTGATTGCACACAAAGACCGGTCACCTATCGGCTAGATATCCATGTCCAACGTGTAGAGCAAAGAGTAATCCAAATGAAATAGCCACTAGGACCACAGCAATAGCAATAGCCTTATCCAGGTCCGTTTCAGAAGCAATGTATACAGCAGTGGGTAGGGTCTGCGTAACACCGGGAAAATTGCCAGCGAAGGTAATTGTTGCCCCAAATTCACCTAGCGCTCGTGCCCATGCTAAGCCCATACCTGAAAGCAAGGCAGGGCGAATAAGAGGGAATACCACACGACGAAAGGTATAGAAGGGAGTGGCACGCAAGGCATAAGCTGCCAGCTCATAACGGCGATCGAACTGCTCCAGTCCGGCCTTCGCACTGTTCACAAAGAATGGAGCTGCCACAAACGTCTGTGCCATGACCACTGCCACTGTTGTAAAAGGGATAGTGATCCCTAGCAGGTTAAGATAGTAGCCAAGCAAGCCCACTCGTCCAAACGTCAATAGCAGAGCAACACCTGCCACCACGGGAGGCAGCACCGTCGGCAATGTCACTAAGGTTTCGAGCAGCTTGCGACCGGGAAAATGACCTCGCACTAATACATAAGCTACAGGTAGGCCAAATATGATAACGACAAGCAAGCTCAGTGTTGTCGTAAGCAAGCTCAACTGCAGTGCTTGTAAGACATCTGGTTGTAACAGTTCACTCCACACGACTGTTGGTGAAGCATGCAGTAGCAGGGAGACCAATGGTACGCCTAAGAAGAGGAAAAAGAGACTGGCCAGCACACCGACAAGTACTCTGGCTCTACTCATCTCGCCGTCTCTCCAGCCACCGCTTAATACTCGCTTCTTTTCCCTGCTGCCCAGGCTCATAATAGCGGTGTCCCTTCACACTCTCAGGCAGATATTCCTGAAGCTGCGCAACTGGCGGCCTTTCAGGATCATCTATCTGCATATCTTTGTAGGTGTCATGGGCATACTTATAATCTTTGCCGTAGTCGAGGTCTTTCATCAACCGTGTCGGCGCATTGCGAATCTGCAAGGGAACGGGATCGTTGCGAGTCTTCTGCACATCTTCCTGCACACGGCCATATGCTATATATAAGGTATTGCTTTTAGGGGCTGTTGCCAGATGGACAACCGCTTGGGCGAGTGCAAGATTAGCTTCCGGCAGTCCGACAAAGTGTACTGCCTGTTGAGCCGCTATGCAGACGAGTAGTGCCTGAGGATCAGCCATGCCTACATCTTCTGAAGCAAAGCGAATCAGGCGGCGCACGATATAGAGAGGATCTTCGCCAGCTTCAAGCATACGACCCAGCCAGTACAGGCTGGCATCAGGATCAGAGCCACGCAGGGACTTATGCAATGCCGAGATAGTATCATAATGCTGGTCGCCGCCCTTATCGTAGAGCAAGGCGCGATGTTGCATCACATCCTCAAGAACAGAAAGTGTGATATGTATTGGAACAGACTCTTTTGACACATCTTTACTGCCCTGTGCAGCAAGCTCTAGCACGTTAAGAGCGGTACGAGCATCACCATTTGCAAAAATGGCGATGTGTTGCAATACTTCCTCTTCAACCGTAATATCCAGTTGGCCTAACCCACGTTCTTTATCATGTAAAGCTCGCCGAAGAATAATCACAATTTGTTCTTCATTGAGAGCAGCCAATGTATAGACGCGTGTGCGAGACAGGAGAGCACTGTTGACCTCGAAGCTTGGATTCTCTGTAGTAGCTCCAATAAGCGTCACCACGCCATGCTCAACATGAGGTAGAACGGCATCCTGCTGGGCTTTGTTAAAACGATGAATTTCATCAATGAACAGAATAGTGCGCTGTTGGTTTCGTTTTGCTTCTTCCACCGTCTTTCGCAGGTCAGCAACGCCAGAGGTGACCGCGCTGAGCCTGACGAAGCGTGCATGAGTTTGATGGGCAATGACCTCGGCTAGGGTCGTTTTCCCACTCCCCGGTGGTCCCCAGAGAATTATCGATGAGATATGGTCAGACTCAATGCTGCGTCGTAAGATTCTCTCTGGCCCCAGGAGATGGTCCTGCCCGACAATCTCATCTAGACTGCGAGGGCGCATACGTGCAGCTAATGGCTCTGTAGCTATGGCCGCTGGTGGCATGTTTTTGTGAGTTGATGCGAGATCATCCGACCCAAAGAGAGAGAGTTGATCTGTCATATGTTTCCCTATGGTCCCCATGTCAAATTGGTTCTTTCAGCATAAGCCGTATGACACCCTAATTTTGCTTTTACGGAAATGTACAAAGTCGAGCCCAGATAACGTCAAAAATAGACTTGCAGGTCTCTTGTGTGACTACGTTGTATGCTTCGCTTCAGCAAGCCGTGCTAATTCGAGAGCACCGAGCATGCCAGCATGAGAACCAAGCTTTGGAGGTACGATGAAGGATGCAATGTCCTCCAACACAGCTGTATGGTGAAGATATCCATTCAGAATCTTTTGTACATAATACCGAATACGCGAAAACAGATGCTCCTGCCGCATCACGCCACCGCCGAGGATAATGCGATAGGGTGAAGTGATATACATGATACTGGTTATCGCCATTGCCAGATAGTGGGCCTCGATCTCCCACACGGGATGGTCGGGCGTGAGAGTGTGTGCTGGTTTTCCTACGCGAGCGGCGATGGCCGGGCCGCTTGCAATGCCTTCCCAGCAGTGGGTATGATAGGGACAGACACCGGGGAAGTCGTCACTATCGAGCCAAGGAAGCTGGAGATGGCCCATCTCTGGGTGGATCAAGCCATGCAGTGGCGCACCATTGACATAAATACCGCCACCGATACCGGTACCTACCGTGATATAGATACTTGGATCGCTCCTCTGTGCAGCACCCCAGCGGTACTCACCCAGCGCGGCAGCATTCACGTCTGTATCGAAAGCAACTGGCACCTCCAGGCGATCTTTTAAGGTGCCTACGATGTTGGTGTACTGCCAACCAGACTTCGGTGTCGTCGTGATATAGCCATACGTTGCAGAGGTAGGATTGAGATCAATTGGTCCAAATAAACCCACTCCTACCGCAACGAGTTCAACACGTTCATGGTCTTGCAGTGCTTGCTGAAAGAAACGAGTGACAGCATCAAGCGTTGACTGTGGATCGTTTGTAGGGATAGTATGGGTGGCGAGCACATGATCCGGGTCTGTGCCGATCATGCAGTTAAACTTCGTACCACCGCCTTCGATACCACCATAGACTCTTCTTTGCATAGGTTCCTCCCAAATCTCTTCATAATCCCGGATAGTTCGTAATGTAATGTTAACGAACTCCTTGCCAAACGGAACAATTTCATGTTCTGAAATTGTATCCAATAGTACACATATCCAGTATAACAGCCTGATGAGCCAATCACAAGGAGCACATTTTCGTGGAGTGCGCGTCATTGTTTTGCGTCGAGCCGTCAGCCGAGCCCGAGAGGGGAATACTCTGGAGGCGGACGCAATAGAATTGCTGTCCCTACCCTTGGCGATAAATCGCGTGAACGTTCAACAGAATCGCCATTCATGGCCATCGGTTACGTCGCGATCTAGCGAATGGGGCGGCAATTCTATTGCGCCCGTTTTCCCACAATACGCTCATCTTGCTTGCCTCACATCTGTGCAAAAAGATGACGCCCACCCTTTTCGTGTATGGTACTCGATCAGAAAGCGAGTCCATCTGGTTTTCTCAACTGGTAAACTCCCTGTTTGCATGGTAGAATCATAGCATGAATGTAGTACGTGTGTATCGATTGCAACTTGCCCCGGGCAACTAGAAATGAGGGAGATGTGAGGAGGCTACCGCTTGCTTCAGCCCAGCGCCAGCTCAACCTGTCTCTATTAGAGAGCGAAAATATTGATGTGCTTGTCATCGGCGGCGGAGTGACAGGTGCAGGAGTGGCATTGGATGCTGCGGCTCGCGGCTACAGAGTTGTATTGGTGGAAAAAGCAGATTTCGCTAGCGGCACTAGTAGTAAGTCCACAAAACTCATCCATGGTGGCATTCGTTATCTGCCCAATTTTGATTTCGCCCTCGTGCACGAAGCATTAATTGAGCGAGGCCTGCTCTTGCACAATGCACCGTTCCTAGTTCATCCCCTTACGTTCATACTGCCTATATATGAGGGCGAGCGTCATCCGGTTGGACTGCCTTTCACAATTGGACTGAGCAAACTACTGGATTATGGCCTGTGGCTCTATGACGTGATGGCTGGTCGTAATAGCATTGACCATCATCGTCGCCTAAGACGTGACGAGGTATTACAACATGTGCCCTCTCTTCGATCCAAGGGACTACAGGAAGGTTTTCTTTACCATGATGCTCAGACAAATGATGCACGCCTGACAATGACTTTGCTGAGTACAGCCGCAAACTATGGTGCAATTACTTTCAACTACGCCGAGGTAACCTCATTCCTGACAAACCAGGGCAGAATAGAGGGAGCATGTATCTATGATCACATCGGCAAGCAGGAAATCTCCATACACGCTCGGCACATCGTGAATGCAACAGGCATCTTCTCCGAGCAGGTCCAGCTACTATCAGGTGAAGAGCCACGGGTACAGATTGAGCCAAGTAAAGGGGTTCACCTGGTTTTTGCATGCGAAGACTTGCCGATCGGCAACAATGCGGTTGTTCTGCCAGAGACTGATGATAAACGCATCCTCTTTATCGTTCCCTGGCAATCTCGCGTTATTGTGGGCACCACAGATGCAGGTACTGGTGACCTGGACCATCCAATGGCAGCTAACGATGACATTGCCTACCTACTGAAGCACCTCAATCGCTATCTCGCTACACAGCTCACCCACGAGCATATCGTGAGCACCTATGCAGGTTACCGTCCTTTGCTAAAATCACGCAGTAGACGCCACTCCAATGCACAACTCTCGCGTACTCACGTAGTTATGGAAAGTCCAAATGGACTAGTCTCGATCGTTGGTGGCAAGCTCACAACCTACCGGCGTATGGCTCAGGACACGGTAGACATTCTCAGTAAGCGTGACCGCTCTAAACTCACCCACCCAACTCGCAATCTTGCTCTCCATGGTAGTGCTGGCTGGTATGTAGAAAAGCAAACGCTAGCACATGATGCCGAAGCACTGGGACTGGCTCCAGATATCATCGATCAACTCGGACAAAGCTATGGAACGGAAATGCGCAAAGTACTGGAGCTAGTTGCCAGTGATAGGTCACTGGCAGAACGACTCATCAACGATCTTCCCTATATCAAGGCACAGGTTGTATATGCCTGCCGATATGAAATGGCTTTGACGCCACATGACATACTTGCACGCCGGACAGCTATCACCCTGGAGGACCGCCGACGCGGGCTAGACATTGTTGATACTGTCACAGCATTGATGGCAAAAGAATTGGAGTGGACAGAGCAACAGCAACAATTACAAGCCGAAACTTACCGCACTGTGATCCAGCAAAGTATGGCTATAGAGGCAAAAACATAGATTAGGTAGGTAAAGACTATGTCTAACTCTATCCAAGGGGTAGCGCATCGTGGTAGTTCTCTTCTTGCCCCGGAGAACACTCTAGCAGCTTTTCACAACGCCCTTACTCTGGGTATCGATGCTATTGAATTAGATGTGCAAATGAGTCGTGATGGTCAGACGATTGTTTTCCATGATAACACGCTTGATCGGCTGACAAACGGCCGAGGTAATATATTGGACCAAGACTTTGCCTACCTGCGTTCACTCAACGCTGCAGCTCATTTCCCCGGTGGTTGGTTTCAGCCAGAGGGCATTCCTACGCTCCGTGAGGTACTCGATCTCGCAAAGGGACATGTAAGCGTATATATTGAGATAAAACATAGCCAACGTGAGGGGGTCTCTGGGCGCTATCCAAATATTGCAGAAACAGTTGTTGCGGAAGTCCAAGCGACGAATATGCTCGATCAAGCGCTCATTATCTCTTTTGACTGGCATATTCTTTCTGTTATCAAATCCTTAGAACCCTCTCTAGAGACAGGAGCAATCGTCTCCAAAGAATGGTGGTCTGAGCAGACCAAAGATCCTCTGGATGTGCTATGTGAACAGGCAGCGGCACTGGGTTGTTCATGGATTAATCTCGATGCACTCCTCTTCAGCCCCGACATGCCTGATATCTTTCACCAACGTGGCTTCCAACTGGGACTGTGGACGGTAAATAGGCTAGATAAATTACGTCAATTTGCCACTGCTGGTGTAGACTCGCTTACTACTGATCGGCCAGACTTCTTTGTCCAGCTCGGACGAGGCCCTTACCTTCCATCGGAGCATCCCAGCAGATGATTTGTCCGATTCCCTAATATCTTCCATTCAATCTTCTGCTTTCCAATTAGGTTCCAACTCGAGCCAAAGTAACGCCATTTCCATCTCATCATTCGGAAAAGAAACAATATTCTTTTTAGGATCACTAGGTATCAGTTTTAAAATGACCTGCGACAATTCTGCCTTATATCCTTTTTCCCAGGCCAATCTTTTTAAACCTAGCCATACGTCTTGATCCATCGACTCCTCCTAAATACTTAAAATTATTAATGGATTACAATGGATTGTCTCGACCTCCGTGTCTACGCAAACTCGCCTTGTCTCTAGTCGGCTAAATATCATATCTCTCTTCCATCAGGCTCAGCAATTGAGTTTGCCATGCCCTCATACCATGGAGTAACCGGGTATGAAACAGGTCTCTCACCTCAGTACCACCTATTATAGCAACTGGTATTCTAGCAGACAATTTGTTAGTCCTCTGGTCCTGTTGACTAATTTGAGGCAATCAAAAAAAGCACTGGTGCACACCAGTGCTTTGATGGGTTCTAACGCTTCAGCATTGGTAGTGGAAAATAGTTTACTAGATCTGTATTATCTATTCCATTTTGGATAAGGACAAGGGAGATATTTTATGTTTCCGAGAATATTGCTGCAAGTATAGATCTGAATACCTTGTTCTTGTATAGCTTGACGAACTACTGGTAATGCAGCTATTTCAATTGGGTTACTTTTGTATTCCTTTAGTGTCTTATTATTTTTAGTATATCTCCCTTGTTTTGATTTAACGTAGTAATCATGATGTGCCTCTTCCACACCTGCCAAGAATATATTATCTTTGATCGTTACATAATATTTTATTCCTTGATACTTCAGAGAAATAATAGTTGTATAGCGACCTTTTATTATCTGAGTGCAATAAACTGCAAGGTGATCGTGCTTTATAGCAATACAATCATCTTCTAGTAAAAAACTTATTGTGCAACCATTATATTCTTCTGTGTCAGAAAGTGTTTGATCCCGATGAAATCGGCACTTTCTTAGAAAGGTAAAATACAATGTCAAGCAAAGTTGTAGATCTCAAGTATCAAAACATCACCTTTTTCCCTGGAATGGCGCTAACAGAGCAGCTCCTAGCCTTTCCCCCTACTGACGAGGGACATGCTCATGCTGTCAAGTTTCTCTATGGTGATGTTATACGGTATTCAAACAAGTCTGGGTGGTCTCATTGGGACGGTACCAAATGGGTAACTGATGAATCTGTTCAGAATGGCCCTTGGAGAAAAAAGGGCGAAAGAGAAGGCTGGGAGAGCAAGGAGAGGCACTGTGAGAAGGGATCAAGGCCTTGGGCAATCCAGGTACTGAAGAGGCTGAAAAGAGCCA
>Ga0207416_1000532_pt1 | contig 64032 bp, 61 predicted proteins | sample PaiPotPPM11metaG_FD_184107 | JGI IMG/M metagenome (GOLD analysis project Ga0207416, IMG submission 184107) | Iron sulfur acid spring bacterial and archeal communities from Banff, Canada, to study Microbial Dark Matter (Phase II) - Paint Pots PPM... ... | reverse complement strand
CCCTCCCCCTACAGGCGAGGGTGAGTAGCAATTACGCCCTCAGCATCCGCGACTGCAGCTCGAGCATCGCCGTGGCGACGCCGTGGCCGTCGGTCATCAGCTCGCGCATCAGCGACAGCGGCGTCGGCCGCGAGGATTCGACTTCGCCGACGACACTGCCGAAATCGAACGACAGTTCGGCGTCGAACTTGCGCGCGAGTTGCTGCATGCGCTCGTTCTCGGCAAGGCACGCCATGTGCAGGAGGCGGAAGCCGCGGTTGCGCGCGGTCAGCAATGCGCGCGCGAGCAGCGCCGAGCCGACGCCGTGACTCTGCCAGGGTCGCTCCACGCTCAACGCCGCTTCGGCCTGGCGCGGCAGGCTCAAGCCCAGCGGCCGCAGCTCGGCGGCGCCGCGCAACACGCCGCCGATGAAACAGCCGTGTACGACGGCCTCGAGCGCAACGGACAGATTCACGTAATTGCAAACGGACTCGTCGGACACGGTGCCGCCGAACCGATTGCGCCGGCTTTGCGGATCGAGACGCAGTATATGGTCGCGGTATTTGTCGGTTTCGCCGATCCACAATTTGCGGATTACGGCGCCTTCGGGAAGGACTTCCTGCATTCCACGGGCCTCCTGACGTTGTCGTCGAGTAAGGCCCTCCTCGTCGCATTCCTCCGAAAGAACGCGCAGGCAAGAACCGGGCGCGTCGAATCGAAACACTATGTTGTGTGCCGTTCAAGTATGGCAAGCTGAAGTATTGAGCAGCATGCACGCATTCGCTATTTGCATGGCTTACAAACATTCAGGCTGTTTGAAGACAGCAAATGCTTGCGGTTTGGCCTGCATCGCAGCTATGCGTTCGCGGCCGCGGCCATCATTCCTCCACACCGGTTAATCGCAAAAGTTCAGCCCGCACATTTAACGCCGCATATGTCGAGCTCCGTCACAGCCCAATACGCCGCCGGCGTCGCCGCGAATTTGGTCGAACGCGACACCGCGCAACTGGCCGTCGTCGAGATGCTGGCGCGGCTCGAAGAACGGATCGCGCGGCAACGCCTGGCGCGCAAGTCTTCGTCGCTCGGCTGGCTGTTCGGCAAAAGCATGAGCGTGCTGCCGGCGATCAAGGGCCTCTACATCTATGGCGACGTCGGACGCGGCAAGACCATGCTGATGGACTTGTTCTTCGAAGCGAGTCCGGTCGCGCGCAAGCGCCGCGCGCATTTCCACGAATTCATGCTCGACGTGCACGAACGCGTTTATGGATTTCGGCAAAAGACGAAACTTGGCGAACACGCGGGCGAGGACCCGATCCGACTGGCCGCGGCACAGCTCGCGCAAGAGGCTTGGCTCCTCTGCTTCGACGAGTTTCACGTCACCGATATCGCCGACGCCATGATTCTTGGCCGGCTCTTCGCGCAAATGTTCGAGCGCGGCGTCGTCGTGGTCGCCACCTCGAACATGCCGCCGCATGAGCTTTACAAGGAAGGCTTGAACCGCGCGCTGTTCTTGCCGTTCATCCGCATGCTCGAGGAGCACATGGATGTGGTGCGGCTCGACGCGCGCGCCGATTTCCGGCTGGAAAAACTTGGCGACATGCCGGTGTGGTACGCGCCGGCCGATGCCGCGGCGGATGGCGCGCTCGACGACGCGTGGCGGCGCCTTGCCGGAGGAAAAGCAGGCAGCGCGACGGAGCTTCCGTTCAAGGGGCGCACCCTACATGTGCCGCGCGCCGCGATGGGCGTTGCGCGTTTCACATTCCACGATCTGTGCGAGCGGCCGCTCGCCGCCGCGGACTATTTGCGCATCGCGCACGAATACCACGCCATCGTTCTCGATCGCATTCCGGTGATGAATTTCGAAACGCGCAACGCCGCCAAACGATTCATCATCCTTATCGATACGCTTTACGATTTAAACGTGAAGCTGATCGCCTCGGCCGCAGCCGAGCCAGACGCGCTCTATCGCGCTGACCAGGGTTTCGAGGCGCAGGAGTTCAAGCGCACCGCCTCGCGCCTCATCGAAATGCGCTCGCAAGCCTATCTGGCGCGGCCCCATGGCGCCGCTCATTCGCAAACCTCGGGTTCGTCCGCGGGCATCGTCGAGACCTGAGGGTTCGAACCGAACGCCCCGCTTGAACGAGCCCCGCGAAAGGTTTAAGGACCGCGGCGGCCGGTTCTCCTGATATAAATCGAGGAAATTTGTCGGATGGCGCGGAATAAGATTGCACTGATCGGTGCGGGTCAAATCGGAGGGACGCTGGCACTTTTGATCGGTCTGAAAGAGCTCGGCGACGTCGTCCTGTTCGACATCATGGAAGGCGTGCCGCAGGGCAAGGCGCTCGATCTCGTTCAGGCGTCGCCGATCGAGGGGTTCGACGCCCGCCTGGCCGGCATCAATTCCTACGAGGGGATCGAAGGCGCGGCTTTGTGCATCGTCACCGCCGGCGTTCCGCGCAAGCCGGGCATGAGCCGCGACGATCTGCTCGGCATCAACCTCAAGGTGATGGAGCAGGTCGGCGCCGGAATTAAAAAGTACGCACCGAACGCCTTCATCGTCTGCATCACCAATCCGCTCGACGCCATGGTCTGGGCGCTGCAAAAGTGCTGCGGGTTGCCCAAGCACATGGTGGTCGGCATGGCCGGCGTGCTCGACTCGGCGCGCTTTCGTTATTTCCTCGCCGACGAGTTCAACGTCTCGGTCGAGGACGTCACCGCCTTCGTGCTCGGCGGCCACGGCGACAGCATGGTGCCGCTGGTGCGCTATTCCGCCGTCGCCGGCATTCCGCTGCCCGATCTGGTCAAGATGGGCTGGACCAGCGCGGCGCGCATCGAGGAGATCGTCGAACGCACGCGCAACGGCGGCGGCGAGATCGTGAGCCTGCTCAAGACCGGTTCCGCCTTCTACGCGCCTGCGGCTTCGGCGATCACCATGGCGGAGAGCTATTTGCGCGACAAGAAACGTGTCCTGCCGGCCGCCGCCTGGCTCAATGGCGAATACGGCGTCAAGGACCTCTATGTGGGCGTTCCCGTGGTCATCGGCAGCAAGGGCGTCGAGCGCATCGTCGAGATCGAGCTCAACGGCGCCGAGCGCGGCATGTTCGAGAAATCGGCACAAGCCGTGCAGGTCCTCGTGGAAGCCTGCAAGAAGATCGCCCCCGATCTCGGTAACTAGTGTAATCCGTCACCCCGAGGCGGCCGCGAAGCGGCCCTCGAAGGGCGACGGCTCGGGCCGCATTCTTCGAGGCTCGCTTCGCTCGCGCCTCAGAATGACGGAATAGATACTCGATTGGACCTAGGCATTTTCAATGAACATCCACGAATACCAGGCGAAGGCGGTGCTGCGCGAGTTCGGCGTGCCGGTGCCGCGCGGCATCGCGGCCTTCAGCGTCGCGGAGGCGGAAAAAGCCGCAAGGGAGCTTGGCGGGCCGGTCTGGGTGGTAAAGGCGCAGATTCATGCCGGCGGCCGCGGCAAGGCGGGCGGCGTGAAAGTGGTGCGCTCGGTCGACGAAGTGAAGCGCGAAGCCGCGCGGCTCCTCGGCTCGGTCTTGGTCACGCACCAGACCGGACCGCATGGCAAGCAAGTGCGCCGGCTCTACATCGAGGAAGGCTCCGCGATCGACCGCGAATATTATTTGTCGGCGCTGATCGACCGCGCCACCTCGCGTGTTGCTTTTGTGGCTTCGACGGAAGGTGGCATAGACATTGAAGAAGTTGCGCACAACGCGCCGAACAAAATCGCGACAATTTCGGTCGATCCGGTCGCCAACATTTGCCCGCACCATGTCCGCAGTGTCGCGCATGCGCTGAAGCTCGACGCGGATTTGACCAAGCAAATGAGCCCGCTCCTGACGAACCTCTACAAAGCGTTCGTCGAGACCGACATGAGCCTGCTGGAGATCAATCCACTGGTCGTCACCAAGGACAAGAAACTGATTTGCCTCGACGCCAAGGTCGACTTCGACAACAACGCCCTGTTCCTGCATCCGAAGATCGCCGGCCTGCGCGACGAGACCGAGGAGGATGCCAAGGAAATCGAGGCGTCGAAGTTCGATCTCAACTACATCGCGCTCGACGGCACCATCGGCTGCATGGTCAACGGCGCCGGTCTCGCCATGGCGACGATGGATATCATTAAGCTCTACGGCGAGACGCCGGCCAACTTTCTCGATGTCGGCGGCGGCGCCACCAAAGAGAAGGTGACGGCCGCGTTCAAGATCATCACCTCCGACCGCAACGTGAGGGGCATTCTGGTCAACATTTTCGGCGGCATCATGCGCTGCGACATCATCGCCGAGGGCGTGGTCGCTGCGGTCAAAGACGTCGGCCTGCGCGTGCCGCTCGTGGTGCGGCTCGAAGGCACCAATGTCGAGATCGGCAAGGAGATCATCGGCAAATCCAACCTCAACGTAACCTCGGCCGATGATCTCGACGACGCCGCACAAAAGATCGTCAAAGCGGTAAGGGCGGCCTGATGCCCATCCTCATCGACAAGAACACCAAAGTTATCTGCCAGGGCTTCACCGGCAAGAACGGCACGTTCCACTCCGAGCAGGCGATCGCCTACGGCACCAAGATGGTCGGCGGCACCTCGCCCGGCAAAGGCGGCTCGACGCACCTGGGTCTGCCGGTTTTCGATACGGTCGCCGAAGCGCGCGAAAAAACCGGCTGCGACGCCAGCGTGATCTACGTGCCGCCGCCCAGCGCCGCCGATGCCATCGCCGAAGCGATCGCCGCGGAGATCCCGCTCATCGTATGCATCACCGAAGGCATTCCGGTGAGCCACATGGTGAAGGTGAAGCGCTCCCTGTGCGGCTCGAAGTCGCGCCTGATCGGGCCGAACTGCCCCGGTGTCATGACGGCGGGTGAGTGCAAGATCGGCATTATGCCGGGGAACATTTTCAAGCCCGGCAGAGTCGGCATCGTGTCGCGCTCCGGCACGCTGACCTACGAGGCGGTATTCCAGACCACTCAGGAAAGCCTCGGCCAGACCACCGCCGTCGGCATCGGCGGCGATCCGGTCAAGGGCATCGAGTTCATCGAGGTGCTGGAAATGTTTCTCGCCGACAAGGCGACCGAAGCGATCGTCATGATCGGCGAGATCGGCGGCGCCTCGGAGGAGGACGCCGCGGCCTTCCTCAAGGATGAGGCCAAGCGCGGCCGCAAAAAGCCGATGGTCGGCTTCATCGCCGGGCGCACCGCGCCGCCCGGCCGCCGCATGGGCCATGCCGGCGCCATTATCGCCGGCGGCAAAGGCGGCGCAGAATCGAAGATCGCCGCCATGGAAGAAGCCGGCATCAAGGTCTCCCCTTCGCCGGCGCGCTTGGGAAAGACCCTTGTCGAAGTGTTGAAAGGCTAATTCACTCCTTCCGTCTTTTGCCTGCCGCATCGGATGCCTAAATAGATTACAAGAGAGGCCGCCTGCGCCGGGCCGGGTCGATTCGGGTCCTTTCGTACTCGTTCGTTGGTTTCTCTCAACGGTTATTCTTCCGACCTCGAACGCGAGAATCGTCCATGTCTCGTCAGGTTGCGAACGCGGCTTTCGCCATCAGCTCGTTTCTGTACGGCGGCAACGCCTCCTACATCGAAGACCTTTACGCGCGCTACGAAGCCGATCCGAAGGCGGTCGACGCGCAATGGCAGGCGTTCTTCGGCAGCCTGAAGGACGAGGCGCGCGACATCGCCGAAAATGCCCACGGCCCGTCGTGGCAGCGGCCCGGCTGGCCGCCCCTGGAGCGCGGCGAGCTGATCGCGGCCCTTGACGACGATTGGGCCGAGGCCGGCAACACTCTCGCTGCCAAGGTCGCGGCGCAAGCGCAGACGCGCGGCGTCGAGCTTTCCGCCGCCGCCGTCAAGCGCGCGACACGCGATTCGATACGGGCGCTGATGCTGATCCGCGCCTATCGGGCGCGCGGGCACTTTCACGCCAATCTCGACCCGCTCGGCCTCGAGCCGCCGAAGGACGAGGAGGAACTCGATCCGCGCACCTACGGCTTCGGCGACGCCGATCTCGACCGACGGATTTTCCTCGACAACGTTTTGGGCCTCGAATTCGGCACGCTCCGCCAGATCATCGCCATCCTGCGGCGTACCTATTGCCAGACGCTCGGCGTCGAATTTTTGCACCTCTCCAACGGCGCGCAGAAGGGGTGGATTCAGGAGCGGATCGAGGGACCCGACAAGGAGATCACTTTCACGCGCGAAGGTAAGCGCGCCATCCTCAACAAGCTGGTCGAAGCCGAAGGCTTCGAAAAATTCTGCGACCTGAAATTCACCGGCACCAAGCGCTTCGGCCTCGACGGGGCTGAATCGATGATCCCCGCGCTGGAGCAGACGATCAAGCGCGGCGGCGCGCTCGGCGTGCGCGAGATCGTGATCGGCATGCCGCACCGCGGCCGGCTCAATGTGTTGGCGCAGGTCATGGCCAAGCCGCACCGCGCCATTTTCCACGAGTTCAAGGGCGGCTCGTCGACGCCGAACGAGATCGAGGGCTCGGGCGACGTCAAATACCATCTCGGCGCCTCGTCGGACCGCGAGTTCGACAACAACGAGGTGCACCTGTCGCTCACCGCCAATCCGTCGCATCTGGAGATCGTCGACCCGGTTGTGCTCGGAAAGGTGCGCGCCAAGCAGGACCAGCACGGCGCCAGGCCGGAAGACCGCACCATGGTGATGCCGCTTTTGATTCACGGCGACGCGTCGTTCGCCGGGCAGGGCGTGGTCGCGGAGTGTTTCGGGCTTTCCGGGCTGCGCGGCCACCGCACCGGTGGCTCGCTGCACTTCATCGTCAACAATCAGATCGGCTTCACGACCGATCCGCGCTATTCGCGCTCCTCGCCCTATCCGTCCGACGTCGCCAAGATGATCGAGGCGCCGATCTTCCACGTCAACGGCGACGATCCGGAAGCCGTCGTCTTCGCCGCCAAGATCGGGACCGAGTTCCGGCAGAAATTCCAAAAGCCGGTTGTCATCGACATGTTCTGTTATCGCCGCCACGGCCATAACGAGGGCGACGAGCCATCGTTCACCCAGCCGCTGATGTACAAGGCGATCGCGGCGCATCCGACGACGCTCGAGCTCTACGGCAAAAAGCTGGTCGGCGAGGGCGTCGTCACAGCCGGCGACGTCGAGAAGATGAAGGCGGATTGGCGCCGGCACCTCGACTCCGAGCTGGAGGCGGCGCAGAGCTACCGCGCCAACAAGGCTGATTGGCTCGACGGCCGCTGGGCTGGCTTCAAGCGAGCCGGCGACGGCGACGATCCGCGCCGCGGCCAAACCGGCGTCGAGATCGCGACGCTCAAAGAGATTGGCCAGAAGATCACTACCCTCCCGCCGGGCTTTCATCTGCACCGCACACTCAATCGCATTATCGAAAATCGGCGCAAGTCGATCGAGACCGGAATGGGTATCGACTGGGCGACAGGCGAGGCGCTCGCCATCTGTTCGTTGCTGCTCGAAGGGCACCGTGTGCGGCTTTCCGGCCAGGACAGCGAACGCGGCACGTTTTCGCAGCGGCACTCCGTGCTGATCGACCAGGAAAACGAGCAACGCTATACGCCGTTCAATCACGTCGGCGACGGGCAGGCGCGCTTCGAAGTGATCAACTCGATGCTGTCGGAACAAGCCGTACTCGGCTTCGAATACGGCTACTCGCTCGCCGAGCCCAACGCGCTCACCCTCTGGGAAGCGCAGTTCGGCGATTTCGCCAACGGCGCGCAGGTGTTGTTCGATCAGTTCGTCTCCTCCGGCGAACGCAAGTGGCTGCGGATGTCGGGGCTGGTCTGCCTGTTGCCGCACGGTTACGAAGGGCAGGGACCCGAGCATTCGTCGGCGCGGCTCGAGCGCTTCTTGCAGATGTGCGCCGAAGACAACATGCAGGTGGCGAATTGCACGACGCCGGCGAACTATTTTCATATCCTGCGCCGGCAGCTCAAGCGAGAGTTTCGTAAGCCGCTCATCCTGATGACGCCGAAATCGCTGCTGCGCCACAAGCACACCGTGTCGCGGCTCGATGAAATGGGCCCGGACACGACCTTCCATCGGCTGTTGTGGGACGACGCGATCAAGCTCGTCGCCGACGACAAGATCCGCCGCGTCGTCTTGTGCTCCGGCAAGGTTTTTTACGATCTCTACGAGGAGCGCGAGAAGCGCGGCATCGACGACATTTATCTGCTTCGCATCGAGCAGCTCTATCCGTTCCCCACCAAGGCGTTGATGGCCGAGTTGACGCGCTTTAAGAACGCGGAGATCGTCTGGTGCCAGGAAGAGCCGCGCAACATGGGCGCCTGGGTGTTCGTCGACATCTTCCTGCAATGGATACTCAATCAGATCGAGGCGAAACATCGCCGCGCGCGCTACACCGGGCGTCCGGCTTCGGCGTCGACCGCGGTCGGGCAGATGTCGCTGCATCTTTCGCAGCAGAAGCAGTTTTTGGACGAGGCGCTGAGCTAGCGGACGACAGAGGATGGACGACAGAGGATGGACGACAGAGGACAGATAAGAATTCTTTCTTCCGTCCTCTGTCGTCCGTCATTAGTCGTCCCTGTCCCATCAGTTCCGCCAGCGAGGAATGGAACCCATGGCTGAGATTCGCGTGCCCGCGCTCGGGGAATCGGTGACCGAGGCGACGATCGGCAAGTGGTTCAAGAAGCCAGGCGACGCGGTGGCGGTCGACGAGCCGCTGGTGGAGCTCGAAACCGACAAGGTGACGATCGAGGTGCCGGCGCCGGCCGCCGGCGTGCTCTCGGGTATAGCGGTGAAGGACGGCGAGACGGTCGCGGTCGGGGCGCTCCTTGGCGAGATCAAAGAGGGCGCCGGCGCAATCCCAGCCAAGGCGCAGCCAAAGCCAACGCAGCCGGCTCCGCCGCAGGCGCCGCAACCTGCGGCGCCCAAGCCCGCGGCCGCCCCGGCGCCGCCCGCGGAGACGCCGCTCGCGCCTTCGGTGCGCAAGCTTACGGTCGAGACCGGCATGGATGTCTCCACCGTGCCGGGCACCGGCAAGGACGGCCGCGTCACCAAAGGCGACATGCTCGCCGCCATCGAGCGCGCCGCCGCGCAGCCAACGCCGGTCGCTCAGCCGGCGGCCGCCATCCAGGTGCGCGCGCCGTCGCCGCCCGACGATGCCGCGCGCGAGGAGCGTGTGCGCATGACGCGGCTGCGGCAGACCATCGCGAAGCGGCTCAAGGAGGCGCAAAACACCGCCGCCATGCTCACGACCTTCAACGAGGCCGACATGGGCCACGTCATGGCGCTGCGCGCGCAGTACCGCGATCTGTTCGAGAAAAAACACGGCGTGAAGCTTGGCTTCATGGGCTTCTTCGTGCGCGCCTGCGTGCAGGCGCTCAAGGAAATCCCGGCCGTCAACGCCGAGATCGACGGCGCCGATATCGTCTACAAGAACTACTATCACATCGGCATCGCGGTCGGCACCGAGCGTGGCCTGGTCGTGCCTGTGGTGCACGACTGCGATCAAAAATCGCTCGCCGAGATCGAGAAGACGATCGCCGATTTCGGCCGCCGCGCCCGCGACGGCGCGCTCAAGATCGAGGAGCTGCAGGGCGGCACCTTCACCATCACCAACGGCGGCATCTACGGCTCGCTGATGTCGACGCCGATCCTCAACGCGCCGCAATCCGGCATCCTCGGCATGCACAAGATCCAGGAGCGGCCGATGGTCGTGGCCGGCAAGATCGAGGCACGGCCGATGATGTATCTCGCGCTGTCCTACGACCACCGCATTGTCGACGGCCGCGAGGCGGTGACGTTCCTCGTGCGCGTGAAGGAGTGCCTGGAGGAGCCGGCAAGGCTGGTATTGGATTTGTGAGGAAGATATGGAGCGCTACAATACGAGTTTGGAGGCAGCGGGAGCAGAACATCTGGTGATAGGCGCCTCCTCATCGAGCGCATTCAGGCCTTTCGAGCACAAGCCAATCAACCCGGCTACGATGTTGTCGCGTCGAACCTTCAACCAACAAATCAGTAAAAATACAGGTTAAATCGCGCGTCGCTGCGGATTCAGGATCGATCAAAATCGAGAATTTTGACTTCGATTTTGCTGTTTTAGTTCGGCTCAATTTGGGTTCGAAAGCGTCGCTGAGAAGCTCACTAAGGAGTGGCGCAACCGTCGATAGAAAGCTGGCGCCACAGTTTTTTATAGTGCCCCGCATTGTACTCGACCCGCTATCGAAAGGCCAAAGAGAGCAAGGGTTTGACGGGGAGTTTTGGGGACAGGAGTTGGGCGGGGAAAGCGATTATTTGATCGGGACTTGCGGCGGCGAAGATTTTGCGGAGCGTATTGAGAACCGAGAGCGAACGGCGACCAAGCGCGGCGGCCATGTTTTATGATGGGAATAGCATGCAGACGCGCCTTTGGGACGCTTTTATGAATCAACTCAACGCTTTATCCAACCGCGTCGAGTACTATGAGCATGAGCACACATCTATGACCCAGCTGTATTTGCTCGACCGACTGTTCGACTCGCATCTACTCGATTGGGACTGTTAACCCGAGAAGCGAAGCACAGTAGAAAAACAGTAGTGCGTAGGGGCTCGGAATGGATCGGTCGTAAGCCGCTGATATGACTCGAGAAGATGTGTGCTCATTCTAGTCCGCATGGCGAGAGGAATTTTTCACACCGCGTCCGTCGAATGGATGCGGCGTTCGGCGACGACGAGCGGTTCAAGCTTGCCGCTGCGCTGCTGCCGGGCCACCAGCTTGTTGAGCGCCGCGAGATAGGCCTTGGCCGAGGCGACCAGCGTATCGGGATCGGCGCCTTTCGCTGTGACCGTGCGGCCCTGCTCCGACAGCCGCACCGAGACTTCGGCCTGCGCGTCGGTGCCTTCGGTCACGGCGTGCACCTGATACAGCTCCAAAACCGCCTCGTGCGGCACCATGGCCTTGATGCAGTTGAAGGTGGCGTCGACCGGGCCGTTGCCTTCGCACTCTTCGATGAGCGACTTGCCGTCGATATCGAGCTTCATGGTGGCGCGCTGCGGCCCGCGCGTGCCGGCGATCACCGACAGCGACACCAGCTTGATGCGGTCCTGCGCGGTGGCGATCTCCTCGTCGACCAGCGCCTCGATGTCCTCGTCGTAGACGTGCTTCTTGCGGTCGGCGAGCGTCTTGAAGCGGACGAAGGCGTCCTCGAGCTGATTGCCGGCGAGCCGATAGCCCAGCTCTTCGAGCTTGTGCACGAAAGCATGGCGGCCGGAATGCTTGCCCATGACCAGCGAGGTCTGCTTCACGCCGACGTCCGCGGGCATCATGATCTCGTAGGTCTGCGTGTGCTTAAGCATGCCGTCCTGATGGATGCCGCTCTCGTGCGCGAACGCGTTGCGGCCGACGATCGCCTTGTTGTACTGCACCGGGAACGCGGTCACGGCCGCGACGAGCTTCGACGCCCGCGTCAGCATGGTGGCGTCGACGCCGGTCCAGAACGGCATCACGTCGTTGCGCACCCGCATCGCCATCACCGCTTCTTCCAGCGAGGCATTGCCGGCGCGTTCGCCGATGCCGTTGATGGTGCACTCGATCTGCCGGGCGCCGGCGCGTACGCCGGCGAGCGAGTTCGCCACCGCCATGCCGAGATCGTCGTGGCAGTGCACGGAGAAGCGCGCCTGGTCGGAATTCGGCACCCGCTCGCGCACCGTCTTGATCAGGGCGAAATACTCCTCCGGCACCGTGTAGCCGACGGTATCGGGAATATTGATGGTGGTGGCGCCCGCCTTGATCGCCGCCTCGACGCAGCGGCACAAAAAATCGTGCTCGGTGCGCGTGCCGTCCTCGCACGACCATTCGACGTTGTCGGTGTATTTCCGCGCGCGCGCGACCGAACCGACCACCATCTCGTAGACCTTCTCGGGAGGAAGCTGGAGCTTCCATTTCATGTGCACCGGCGACGTGGAGATGAAGGTGTGGATGCGCGACTGCTTCGCCGGCTTGATCGCTTCGCCGGCGCGGTCGATGTCCTTGAAGCCGGCGCGCGCGAGGCCGCAGACGACGGCGTTCTTGGTGCGTTTGGCGATCTCGTTGACGGCCGCGAAGTCGCCCTCGGACGCGATCGGAAAGCCGGCCTCGATGATGTCGACGCCCATCTGGTCGAGCAGTTCGGCGACTTCGAGCTTTTCCTCGTGCGTCATGGTGGCGCCGGGGCATTGCTCGCCGTCGCGGAGCGTGGTGTCGAAGATGACGACGCGGTCCTTCTCGGACTTCGACGGTACAATTTGGGACTTTGCAGTCTTGTGCGCGGGATCGGATTTGGCCGGCGTGGATTTGGCTGGCGGGGTCATGACTTTCGTCCTTCTCGCTTGCGCCCGCCCGGTCCGGGCTTGCGGGGCGCTCTGGGTTCTGCTGTGGCTTGCGCTCGACCCCTGAGTGCCCAGGCGCAACCGCCCAGCCGGCCCTCAGGGGACGCTAAGGAGCAGGAGCCCGCCGCGAATCTTGACAAGCATGAGGGCAGCGCCGGACGAGGCCCGTTCGGCCTTCCGGGTCATCGCGCGAAAATGCTGGCGCGCCGACATTGCTGCAGTCCTCTTCGTGTCCCTAAGGTCGCGGATCATGGTGAATTCCGCGTTAACCTATGTAGGACCGCTTTGTTGTACAGGAAGACCCAAGGACCGCGCAAGCCTGTGCTTCTGGACGGCGGCGCGTCATGACCAGAAATCGGTCAAAAACGCCGTGACAAAGCGCGGCATGGCAGGAGCAAAATCGCCCGGCGAACGCACGATGCGAACGTCCGTGAATTCGGGCCGCTGCTCACCTGCTATGTGGCGCATGACGCGCGCGCGAAGCTCGTCGGCACTCTGCGGCGCGGCGATGCGCTTGAGCAACGCCAGATAACAACCGTCGCGCACCATCGTCCAGCCCGGTTCGCGCTGGAGCTCGCCGATTGCGATTCCGGTCTCCTCCATGAGTTCGCGGCTGAGATTAGCCTCAAGATCGAGCACGCCGCCCGGACCGACGTCGCCTGGCTCCGGCGTCCCGCACGGAAAGTAGAACATTCCCGCATTGGCGGTGGACGGCGCCATCTGGCCGACCAGGAAGGCGCCGTCGGCGCTGCGCAGCGCCGCCGCGGCGAAGATGTTGTAGACGCCGCTGTCGGGAAAATTCCAATCGCGCCAGGCGCACAGGCTGGCGTAGTCGGTCTCGAAGCAGGCGCCGCGCAGCACGCCATCGCGCATGGCGTAGCGGTTGAGCAGCAATATGCGACCGTTCCAGACTGCCGGCCGTTCACGCTGGATTTGCGCGAAATGGCGATCGATTTCATTGCGCCGATCGGCGGCAAACCGCCATGACCATGGCTCGATCACGATCTCGGCCCGATCGAGCGCGCCGATCTCGATGTCGGGCGCGCTCGACGGCGTCACGGCGGCTGGATCGGCGGCGCTAATTTCGGCTGCGGTCCACCAGCGCGCGCTCCTTGATCCACGGCATCATCTCCCGCAGCTTGGCTCCGACCGCCTCCGCCGGATGCGCCGCGAGTTTGGTGCGCATGGCTTTAAACGAGGTTTGATTGACCTTGTTCTCCAGCATCCACTCCTTGACGAACTTGCCCGACTGGATGTCGGCAAGGATCTTCTTCATTTCGGCGCGGGTCGCGTCGTTGATGACGCGCGGGCCGGAGACGTATTCGCCGTATTCGGCCGTGTTGGAGACCGAATAATTCATGTTGGCGATGCCGCCCTCGTAGATGAGGTCCACAATCAGCTTCATTTCGTGGATGCACTCGAAATAAGCCATTTCGGGCGCATAGCCGGCGCCCACCAGCGTTTCATAGCCGGCCTTCATCAGTTCGACGACGCCGCCGCACAGCACCGATTGCTCGCCGAACAGATCGGTCTCGCATTCCTCGCGGAAGCTCGTCTCGATGATGCCGGCGCGGCCGCCGCCGATGGCGGCGCCATAAGACAGGCAGAGGTCGTGGGCATTGCCGGACACGTCCTTGTGGATGGCGAGCAGGCAGGGCACGCCGGCGCCGCGCCGGTACTCGGACCGCACGGTGTGGCCCGGCCCCTTGGGCGCGATCATCATCACGTCGAGATCGCCGCGCGGCTCGATCAGGTTGAAATGAATGTTGAGGCCGTGCGCGAACATCAAAGCCGCGCCTTCCTTCATGTTGGCATGCAGCTGATTGGCGTAGATATCGGCCTGCAGCTCGTCCGGGGTGAGCATCATCATCACGTCGGCCCATTTGGCGGCCTCGGCGACCTCCTTCACCGGCAGTTGCTCGCCTTGCGCCTTCTTCACCCCTTGCGAATTTTTCCGCAGCGCCACCGCGACTTCCTTGACGCCGGAATCGCGCAGATTGAGCGCATGGGCATGGCCCTGGCTGCCATAGCCGATGATGGCGACCTTCTTGCCCTTGATCAGGTTGAGGTCGGCGTCACGGTCGTAGTAAACGCGCATGGTCTTGCTCTCCGTTTGGGCATCTGCCTGTAGCGGGAAAACGCTTAGCGGGAAACAGAAATTCCGAGCAGGGCAGCGAGCTTGGCTTTCACCTCGCCAAGAACATCGTCCGGCAGGCGCCCGCCGTATCCGACCGGCCGCGCCGCCGGATCGATAACCTTGATCTGATCAACGAGAACGACGCCGCTCAATCGGCCGGGAGGAAGAGCAACCTCGAACGGCCAGTTTCGCCGCTTTCGCGTGATCGGACAGACGACGAGAACCGAGGAGCGCATGTTGTAGGCGTGACCTGTCAAAACGAGTGCCGGGCGCCGACTGCCCTGCACATGCCCGACCGGCTGGCCAAAATCGATCCAAAGAATATCGCCGGCATCAAGCGCGGCGCTTTCGCGTGGCACCCTTCTTCGCCTTCGCCTTGCGCTTCATCGCTTCCCATTCTCGACCGCGGGGAGCGACGTCGCTCCAGTCATCGTCCGGCCATGGCAGTTCGACCACCGACCAATCCTCGAGCGGCGGTGAGTTTTGACCGGGTTTAATCTGGGCTAGGAGGTCTTCCAGTCGGTAGCTCGGAATCTGGCGCTTTATTTGCGTTTCCATGGTCAACTGCGTCCCGTCCTGACGCAGTTCGACTTCCCGGCCAGGTGCCAACCCCAAGTCTTCGGCCAATGGCTTGGGCAGCCTCACTGCAAGGCTGTTGCCCCATTTCGCGACTTTGGCCCGCATGGTCCGCTCCTCCGGATATATAATGTATATCCGGATTGGCCCTGTGTCCAGGTTGACAGGCTATGGGTAGTGCCTTGAGACACTACCAGGCAATACCGCCGTCTGACCCGCAACGGCTCCGTCGAACCGCTCGCGGGCGCGGGCGATTTTCGGCCGATTGCGGACGGCCCAGGCGCCCAGCGCCGAGACCGGATCAAGGAGATCGCGGCCAAGCGGCGTGAGCGCATAGTCGACCCGAGGAGGAATGGTCGGGAACACCGTGCGCGTGACCAGCCCGTCGCGTTCGAGCCCACGCAAGGTGAGCGTGAGCATCCGCTGCGATATGCCGCCGATCGAACGCCGCAGCTCATTGAAGCGCATAGGCCCCTCGCCGAGCCGGGTGACGACGAGCACCGACCATTTGTCGCCGACGCGGGCGAGCACGTCGCTGATGGCGCGGCAATCCGCGGGCAAATGCGTGTGTCTCGGTTTCATGAATGTGCCTTCTTGTGGCTTCGCTGCGTGGTCACCTATCTAGCCTTAGTTACGAATTCTAACCGAGGTATTCAACCATGCCCATCTCTCGTTCCCTGCCCCAAATCGCCGCGATCGTCGGCTCAAACCGCCGCGAATCCATCAATCGCAAGCTCGCCCTCGCGCTCGCCAAGCTCGGCGCCGGAAAATTCGAAGCCAGAGTTGTGCGCATCGACGATCTGCCGATGTACAACCAGGATATCGAAGGCAATCTTCCGACCGAGGTGGTGCGCTTCAAAAACGAGATCGCGGGCGCCGACGGCGTTCTCTTCGTCACGCCGGAGCATAATCGTTCAATCCCGACGGTGTTGAAAAACGCCATCGATTGGGGCGCGCGGCCTTACGGCAAGAATTCCTGGAACGGCAAACCCGCGTTCATCACCGGCACCTCGCCGGGAGCGATCGGCAGCGCGCTGGCGCAGCAGCATTTGCGCTCGGTCATGACCGGGCTCGGCATGATCCTGCTCGGCGGCGAGGCCTACATCACGTTCAAGCCGAACCTGATCGACGAGCACGGCAACATCGGCGACGAGAGCACGCAGAAGTTTTTGCAAGGCTTCGTCGACCGGTTCGCAACACTTGTCGAACGTCTTTCACCGCTGGCTGAGCGGTCGGCCGCGGCGTAGCGGCGGGGATTTTCACATCCCCTCCGGCCCGCGCGCGATGGCGACCACGCCGGTGCGCGAGACTTCGACCAGGCCGACCGGCAGCATCAGGGTGATGAAGCTTTCGATCTTGTCGGAAGCGCCGGTGATCTCGAACACGAAGCTTTCGGTGGTGGCGTCGATGACGCGGGCGCGGAACGCGTCGGCGAGGCGCAGCGCCTCCATGCGGTGATCGCCGGTGCCGCGCACCTTGACCATCGCCAGCTCGCGCTGAATCGCGGGACTGGTCGTAGTCAGGTCGACCACGCGATGCACCGGCACCAGGCGGTCGAGCTGATTCTTGATCTGCTCGAGCACCATCGGCGTGCCGCGGGTGACGATGGTGATGCGCGACAGATGCTTTTCGTGCTCGGTCTCCGAAACAGTCAGCGAATCGATGTTGTAGCCGCGGCCGGAGAACAGCCCGATGACGCGGGCGAGAACGCCGGGCTCGTTGTCGACGAGCACGCACAGCGTGCGGGTCTCGACGCGCTCGCTGATAGCCGCTGCGGGGTAATGCGTGGTCGCGGTGTTGGCGTTCACGGCTTTCTCCTTAGCGTTTGACGCGGGCAAACGCCCAATCGCGGCCAAGACCGCGCTTGAGCGCAAGCTCGATCCACAGCATGGCGTGGGCCTCAAGCAGCCGCGCGTTGCGCAATGGCCCGGCATCGACAACATCGAAGCCGAGCGCGGCGACGAGATCGATGACCCGCGGCTTGTTCGCCGCATCGTCGCCGGCCACGAACATCACCGACTTGACGCCATGAAACACCGGATCGGCCATGTTGCCGAAGCCGGTGGTGTTGAGCGTCTTGAACACGGATGCGCCTTTCGCCCAGCCCTGCACCTTCTCGCCGGCCGAAATGCTGTGTCCGATTTCGAGCCCGAGACCGTCGGGGCCCATCGCCAGCGGGTTGGTGGCGTCGAGGACAATCCGGCCATTCAAATCGCCGAGCGAACGGATCGCCGCTTCGGCCGCCGGCCACGGCGTCGTCAGCACGATGAAATCGCCGAACGCGGCCGCTTCCGCCGGGCTACCGGCGCGCGCTTTGCCGCCGAGCCTGCCGACGAGCACTTGCGTCTTTTCCGACGCCGGATTGCGCACTCCAAAGAAAATCTCGTGGCCGGCCTTTTGCGCCCACGCCGTGCCCAGCGTGCCGCCGACATTGCCGGCGCCGATGATCGCGAGTTTCATGGCTCAATTTCCTCTCTTCTTCATCAGCTTTCGTCATTGCGAGGAGCGCATGCGACGAAGCAATCCAAAGCTGGCGTAACGAAAACCTGGATTGCTTCGCTTCGCTCGCAATGACGAACATTCACCATTCTCACACCGACATCTTCCCCTCTTCCGTAACCGCGTCCTCGACGCGGGTCGCCGCGTCGCCGAGCAGCATTTCGTTGTGGGCTCGGCCGGAGGGAATCATCGGAAAGCAGTTTTCCGCCGGATCGACCGCACAGTCGAAGATCACCGGCTTCTTCACTTCGATCATCTCGCGGATTTTCTCGTCGAGCTCGCCGGGATGCTCGCAGCGGATGCCGTGGGCATGATAGGCCTCGGCGAGCTTGACGAAGTCGGGCAGCGCCTCGGTGTAGGAATGCGCATAGCGGCCGCCGTGCAGCAATTCCTGCCACTGCCGCACCATGCCCATGTATTGGTTGTTGATGATGAAGATTTTGACCGGCAGGTCGTACTGCACCGCCGTCGACATTTCCTGCATGGTCATCAGCACCGACGCCTCGCCGGCGATGTCGATCACGAGCGAGTTAGGATGCGCCAACTGCACGCCGACCGAGGCCGGCAAGCCATAGCCCATGGTGCCCAGCCCGCCCGAGGTCATCCAGCGGCTCGGCTCCTGGAATCGGTAGAACTGCGCCGCCCACATCTGGTGCTGGCCGACTTCGGTGGTGATGTAGGTGTCGCGGTCCTTGGTCAGCTCGTAGAGGCGTTGGATGGCGTATTGCGGCTTGATGATCTCATTGGAGTTACGGTAGGCGAGCGAGTTTTTTGCCCGCCATTTGCCGATCTGCCCCCACCAGGCATCCAGGGCTTTCTTGTCCGGCTTGTGCCCGCCGGAGCGCCAAGTGCGCACCATGTCTTCGAGCACGTGCGCGCAGTCGCCGACGATGGCGAGATCGACCTTGACGTTCTTGTTGATCGAGGACGGATCGATGTCGATGTGGATTTTCTTCGAGCCGGGCGAGAAGGCATCGAGCCGGCCGGTGATGCGGTCGTCGAAACGCGCGCCGACCGCGATCATCAGATCGCAATCGTGCATCGACCAATTGGCCTCCCAGGTGCCGTGCATGCCGAGCATGCCGAGCCATTGCGGATCGGCGGCCGGAAAGGCGCCGAGCCCCATCAGCGTCGAGGTGACGGGAAAGCCCGTGAGCTTGGCAAGTTCGCGCAAAGACTCGCTCGCCGCGCGGCCGGAATTGATGACGCCGCCGCCGGTGTAGAACAGCGGGCGCTTGGCAGCCGCCATCATCTCGACGGCCTCCCGGATTTTGTCGGGATCGCCCTTGAGCTTCGGCCGATAGCCCTTGTGCTGAAACTCCTTGGGCTTGAAATAATCGCCTTTGGCGAATTGCACGTCCTTGGGGATGTCGACGACGACCGGCCCCGGCCGGCCGCTCGCGGCAATATGGAACGCCTCGTGCAGCGCGTGCGGCAGATCGGCGACGGTCTTGACCAGATAATTGTATTTGGTGCAGGGCCGGGTGATGCCGACGGTGTCGCATTCCTGGAAGGCGTCGTTGCCGATGAGATGCGTCGGCACCTGGCCGGTGATCACGACGAGCGGGATCGAGTCGCACAGCGCATCGGTCAATCCGGTGACCGCGTTCGTCGCGCCCGGTCCCGACGTGACCAGCACCGTACCGACCCTGCCGGTCGAGCGCGCATAGCCTTCGGCGGCGTGCACCGCGCCCTGCTCATGCCGCACCAGAATGTGCCGCACCTTGTCCTGCTGAAACAGCGCGTCGTAGATCGGCAACACGGCGCCGCCCGGATAGCCGAAAATGTGCTCCACACCCTGGTCGGCAAGCGCCGCCATCACCATTTCCGCACCGGTCATCTCAGTCATCGCCTGCTCCAGTCTCTTCCCCGCCGCCGCCCTCGCCCGCTTCCTGGGGAGAGTGAGAGGCGGGAAAGGCATTCGGAAAATAAAAAAGGGGCTCAAGAGCCCCTTACATCGCGCACCGCCGCGTCTCGCGGGTGGATCATCCACCCAAGGCGGTGCGCCTTCCTACGAGAATCGGCGACGTTGCAACAAAAGTCCGCACGGACGTGCCCTTCCTTACTTAAGTCCGTTTCTTTATAAGCATTGCGGCAGCCCCGGTCAAGCCAAATGCGGCCGGAATCCGGCGGCAGCAACTTCAAACATTAGTTTGAAATCGGCGGATCGGGTAAATCCGCGCTCGCTACGCGCTCTTAAGCGTCACACCGCAGCCGCGATTCCGCAACGACCCGGCCCGCAAATTGCCCGTTCGGACTGTTGAATTCTCCTCCGACTCGGCATGCGCGGGCTGTGAACGCGCGCCGCTTCTCTACCGGAGGGCAATATGGTTGCAGGACTCTTACGCAGCACCGTGGCCGGTATCTTCGCCTTGGTGGCTCTTGCGATCATCCTGGCGGCCCCGGCCCCGGCAGCGGCACCGGCGAGCGCGGCGCCGCCTTCCACCGATGCGATTCTCAAATGGATCGGTGACTATCGCCACAGACCGGATCCCGCCGGGCTTCCGGTCCTCGTGCATGCACTGAGCCAGCTGCAGGCATTCAAGGACTCCGAGACCTGCGGCGCCTATATCGGCTTCATCGGCGGCGTGCTCGGCGCCAATCCGGCGCGCGCCAAAGGCCTCGTCGCCAAGATGCTGTCGATTGCTCCGGCGGATCGCTGGGTGCTGGTGCGCGCCATCGCCTATTCGGGCTTGTCGAACTGGAAGGAGCTGCTCACCTCCTTCGCCGACCGCATGCCGGAGCGCCGCCCCATGATCGATCGATATCTCGACGGCAAGCTGCCCACGCTCGATCAGATCGCGTACCAGACCGCGAAACCCGGCATGTTCGACAAGATCAAAATCGCGCTGAAAATCGGCAGCGACAGCAAGAAGCCGGTGGCGATCGAGCCGAGCCCGGAATTGATCGACGTGCTGTGGGGCTATTACCTCGCCACCGGCGCCTATAAGCCGATCGGGCAGATCGTCAAGCTTCTGCCGCTCGCCGACGACAAGGACAGCGTCAACAATCTGACCACCGGCAGCGCCGCCAAGTTCACGCTTGCCAGCAACGCCGTGCGCGATCTCAATCTGTTGTCCATGCTCAAATGGTCGGTCAAGAGCCAGCCTAAAGAAACCGCCAAAGTGCTCAACGAAGTGATCGTGACGGCGGAGGACGTCGACACCGCGGACATGCGGAAAGAATCGCTGGCGGCGATCGAGCGACTCAAACAAAAGGGTCCCCACTCGAAACGCGAACTCACCAGCGCGGGGCAAATCGGCCAAGGCGCGCTGTCGATGGGGTGCATCGTCGCCGCGGTCACCGGACAGGTCGAGCTGGGCCTGCCCTGCGTAATCGGCGGCGCAGCTTACTCGGCGGGCATGCAGTACATGTCGAGCCGGTAACGGGAAACTGCATGCAACCCAGCGCCTGCTGCGCGGCGCTCACCGCGAGCCCGCGCGCGGGACGCACACGGTCGGGTGCCAAGTCCGCGCCTTATTGCGCCTGCTCCGCCGATATCATGCCGCCGAGCATGCGCCGCGCTTGGAGCTGGGCGGCATCGGCGGTGAGATGAATGAGGCCGTCCAGCGAACCGTCGACCCGGTTGCTCTGCACCGCCTCCAGGAAGTCCACGTCCTCCAGGAAAGTCGCCCGCGAGCCTTCGTAAAGAAGCTTCGACATCTCCGCGTCTTCGAGGCTGAAGTCGCGTGAGAAGCAGAACATGTAGTGGCTGGTGTGCTCGGTTTCGGGTGTAAGCAGGTGAGTGGACCAGATCGATATGCCCTGGCCGCGGTCGCCCTGCGGCGCTCCCGTTCCGGCCTTGGCGCAGCCGACGTCCAGATAGACGACGCCGGGCGGATGCCATCGCGCAAACTGCCAGCGGTCGACGTTGCTCTCGAAGTTGCCCGCCTTGGCGAACAGCGGCGGCGGCAGAACGTCGAGCAGCCAGCGGCTGACGCGAATGCCGTCATTGAGCCTTTCGGCTTTGATCGGCTCGGTGGCTTCGCGGGGGTCGCCGGCAATCGTGCGCTTGTGCACATGAGCGACGTGGGTGAAATCGAGCAGGTTGTCGACGATGAACTGATAATTCGATTTCACATGCAGCCGGCCGGGAGTCGCCGTCCATTTCGGTTCCGATAGCCACGGCATGTCGGGAATCTTCCCAGGCTCCGCTTTCGCCGGGTCGCCCATCCAGATCCAGACGACGTTCCATTTTTCCGCAACCGGATAGAAGCGCACCTTGGCGCCAGACGGGACCTGGGCCGAGCCCGGAGCCTCGACGCATCTGCCGTTCACGTCGAACTTCAGCCCATGATAGCCGCAGGCGAGATAGTCGCCCGAAATCTCGCCGAGCGAGAGTGGCGCAGCGCGGTGACAGCAGCAGTCCTCCAGCGCGCCGACATCGCCGCCGGCATTACGGAAAAGCACGATCTTCTCATTGAGGAGAGTCGTGGCGACCGGCCGGTCCTTGAGTTCGTGGGACCAGAGCGCCGTGTACCAGCCATTGCGCAGGAACATGTCGCGACCTCGCTACCGTGGCTCGGCATAACCTTACCGCGAAGTCAGGCTCCCATCCAGACGGCGCACTATCATTTCGGCACGCTACCTAGTTGAATCGCGGACCGTCGAGCCGCCGCAGGCGCAGCGCCGTGAGGCATGGCATTGGCGTCGCTGGCTCGGCGGGATTATCGGCCGCGGTCAGATTTTGCCGGCCATAAGTTTGCGGCCAATACGACTGCGCATACGGCAAACGCGTCAACGCGCCAACGCGTGTAACTGCGCCTCGATCGCCTCAAGCGCGCGCTCCGGCTCGACCCAGGCGAAATCCGGCAGCCGATTGCGAAACCACGTGGCCTGACGCTTGATGTATTGCCGGGTGTCGCGTTTTCCTTCCTCCACCGCCGCTTCGAGTGTGATCTCGCCGTTGAGGTGGCGGATGAGCCAGGGCACGCCGTGCGCCTTCATCACCGGCAGGTCGGGATCGAGGTTGCGCGCGGCCAGCGTGCGCACTTCTTCGAGCGCGCCGGCCGCCATCATGGCGTCGAAACGCGCGTCGATGCGGCGCAGAAGCTCATCGCGCTCGGGCATGAGAAAGATTTTGCCGGCGCGGGCGGGGTCGAGGCCCGCCGGCTTATTGGTCTCGTGCCAATCGAGCAGCGAGCGGCCGGTCGCCAGCACCACTTCCAGCGCGCGGGCGATGCGCGCGCGGTCGCCGGGCATCAGCCGCGCCGCCGCCGCCGGGTCGCGCCATTTGAGTTCCGTATGCAGCGCGGCGACGCCGTCGCTGGCAAGGCGCGCACGCACTTCTTCGCGAATCTTTGCCGGGATCGGCGGTACGGCGGCAAGCCCGCGCGTGAGCGAATTGAAGTAGAGGCCGGTGCCGCCGACCAGAATGGCTGCGCGCGCCGTGCGCCGGGTCTCCGCCAGCGCCGCGGCGGCTTCTTCGCACCAGCGGCCGGCGGAAAAATTCTCCGCCGCATCGACGTGGCCGTAAAGCCGGTGCGGCACGCGCCGCTCCTCCTCAACGCTGGGCCGCGCCGTGATAATGCGCAGGTCGCGATAGACCTGCATGGAATCGGCATTGACGATCACGCCGTCGAGTTTTTGCGCAAGTTTCAGCGCCAGCGCCGACTTGCCGCTCGCCGTCGGCCCGGCGATGAGGATGATTTCCGGTTTGCTCACGGGGATTGACGTAGTGCGTTTTACCGCGAATTAAAACGCTGGACGCGGGGAAAATCGCCTCGCCGAATTTGCGCGGACCTTGGTGCACATGGAGGCTACTTGACCCTGATAAAACCCTTCCGCGCGCTGCGGCCGGCGCCGGGGCGCGCGGCCGAAGTGCTGGCGCCGCCCTATGACGTGCTCTCCAGCGCCGAGGCGCGCCAGCGCGCCAGGGGAAAACCGTGGAGCTTTTTGCACGTCTCCAAGGCGGAGATCGATCTGCCGCCGACGACCGATCCTTACGATCGTGCGGTCTACGCCAAGGCCGCGGAGAATTTGCGGCGCATGATCGAAGCCGACGTTCTCGTCCGCGACGAGAAGCCTCGCTACTACGTGTACCGGCTGACTTGGCGCGGCCGTATCGAGACCGGGCTTGCGGCCGTCGCCTCGCTCGCCGCCTACGCCAAAAACCGCATCCGCAGGCACGAACTGACGACGCCCGCCAAGGAGGACGACCGCGTGCGCCAGATCGAGGCGGTCAACGCCCAGACCGGGCCGGTGATGCTCGCCTATCCGGCGGCGCCACAGATCGACGCCATGCTGGCGCAAGCCGCGGCGGGCGTCGCCGCAGTCGATGTGACGGCCGACGACGGCGTGCGCCACCAGCTCTGGGTGGTCGCCGACGACGCGAGCATCGAAAGCCTCACGCGCGCGGTCGATGCCTTGCCGGCGCTCTATATTGCCGACGGCCATCACCGCTCCGCGGCGGCGCTGCGCGTCGCAAAAGCACGCGGCGGCGACGGATCGCATTCTTATTTTCTCGCCGTGCTGTTTCCGCAAGCTGAAATGACCATCCTCGACTACAACCGAGTCCTGCGGGACTTGAACGGCCGCAGTCCCGAGACGCTGCTCGCGGAACTGAACCGGCGCTACACGATCGCGGAGAGCGATCGACCGGTGCGGCCCAACCGCGCGAGTGAGCTCGGCATGGCTCTCGCCGGACACTGGTACCGCCTGGCGTTGCGCGCCGAAGCGGCGAACGAGGAGCAGACCGGCGATCCGATCGGGCGGCTGCCGATCGCGCTATTGATGCGGAATATCATCGAGCCGATTTTCGGCATCGCCGATCCACGCACCGACAAGCGCATCGACTTCGTCGGCGGCGACCGCGGACTGGCCGAGCTTGAACGGCTGGTGTCATCTGGCGAGATGGCAGTGGCGTTCGCGCTCTATCCCACGCAGATGAGCGATCTCATGGCGGTGGCCGACGCCGGAAAAATTATGCCGCCGAAATCGACCTGGTTCGAGCCGAAGCTCGCCGACGGCATGGTCAACCATGTGCTCGACTGAGCAAAAGTCTGAATTCTGAATTCTGAAGTCGGAATCAGAAGTCAGATATCGGTCTACGAGGACTTGACCTTCTGATTTCTGACTTCCGCCTGCTATTGCAGGCTCAGCGCCACAAAACGCGTCTCGCCGTCTCCATTGGAGACCAGCAGCACCGCGACCTTCTTCCCCTGGGCCTTGAGATTGTTGATCCGCTTCTGCAGATCGGCCGGCGTGCCGACCGGCTGGTATTGCACCTCGACGATGACATCGCCGGCCTCGAGGTGCTTATCCGGCACCTCGCTCGCCGCCCCCGGATCGACGCCGGTGACGAGGACGCCCTTGACGTTGTCCCTGATCTTGAATTTTTTGCGCACGTCGCCGGTCAGGCTCGACAATTCCAGCCCCAGCGTCTTCTGCACGACGGACTTGTGTTCCGGCGCGGTTTCGTTCTTGGTCTCGGCCTTCGCAACCTTCTCGTCGTCCTTGAGGCGGCCAACAACGACCTTGTGGGTCTCTTGCTTGCCCTTGCGGATGAGGACGACGTCGACCTCCTTGCCAACCGGCGTATCGGCGACAATGCGCGGCAGGTCGCGCATTTCCTTGATGTCGTGACCGTCGAAGTTGACGATGACGTCGCCCGGCTCGATGCCCGCCGGCTTCGCCGGCCCCCTGTCGTCGATGCCGGCGACGAGCGCGCCGCGCGCCGGTCCGATGCTCAGGCTCTCGGCGAGTTCGTCGGTCACTTCTTGGATGCGCACGCCGAGCCAGCCGCGCCGCGCCTCGCCGTATTTCTGCAGCTGATCGATGACCGGAACCGCGCTGTCCGATGGTATCGCAAAACCGATGCCGATCGAGCCGCCGGAGGGCGAAATGATCGCGGTATTGATGCCGATCACGTCGCCGTTGAGATTAAACAGCGGGCCGCCGGAATTGCCGCGATTGATGGGGGCGTCGGTCTGGATGTAATTGTCGTACGGCCCCGAATTGATGTCGCGGTTGCGCGCGGAGACGATGCCGGCGGTCACCGTGCCGCCCAGGCTGAACGGGTTGCCGATGGCGACCACCCACTCGCCGAGCCGCAGCTTGTCGGAATCGCCGAACTTCACGGACTTGAGCGGCTTGTCGTAATGAACGCGCAGCAGGGCCAGATCGCTCTTTGAATCCTTGCCGACCAGGTCGGCCTTGAGCTTGGTGCCGTCGTTGAGGATGACACTGATCTCGTCGGCGCCGTCGATGACGTGATTGTTGGTGACGATCAGGCCCGACGGATCGATGATGAAGCCGGAGCCCAGCGAGTTGATGTGGCGCGGCTCGTTCTCCGCATCGCCGCCTTGGCCGCGGTGGTGCTTAAAGAAATCGTTGAAAAATTTCTCCATCGGCGAGCCGGGCGGCAGGTCGGGCACGTCGCCGATACGCGGGTCGACCTTCTGGGAGGTCGAAACGTTCACCACCGCGTCGATCACCTGCTCGGCGACGTCGGCGATGTTGTTCGGACCGCGCGTCGTGGCAGCCGCGGCGGTCGGCGCGGCCGCGGCGGGGTGCGCCGGCAGGATGATGATCGCGGCCGCCACCGCGCCGATCGCCGCGTCGTATCGCACGAGGCGGAACAGCTGGCGGAAGCAAAAACGGCGGGACATGGATGTCAGCGCTCCTGAAGGGGCTCAGGTAGATTAAGTGCCCTCGTCCCGCTCGGGACGCAAGCGGATAAGGGCTAAGTCGGCCATTAGGAACCGGATTGGGGCGGAAAAGCGACTCGCGCTCAACTGCGCACCAACCAGACGATGACTACGCCGATGAGCGCCGAAACAACGCCGGCAATCCGTAATGCGCCGTCAGGCATGGCGAGGATGCTGGCCATGCCGCGTTTAGCGGCAACGGGAAACGCCGCCAGGCAAATCCCCTCGATCGCGAAAAACAGACCGAGTGCGGCAAGAAAATCCGACATCGACACGAGACGGCGCTGTTGCCGTGGCCGGTCCGAAACCGCGAAAACTTACTTGGCGGGCGCCGTGGCGGCGGCACGCGCATCTTGATGGCCGGGAACCGGCGCGTGCCCGCTGGCATGTGCGTTCGGTTGAACCGGCGTCGGCGGCGATGCGCCGGCCTCCACCGGTCCTCGTCCCGACGGATCGCCGAAATAGCGGAAGAAGTTCGAATCCGGCCGCAGCACCAGGTTCGTATCGCCCTTTTGCATGCTCCTTCTGTAAGCCTGCATAGAGCGGTAAAAGGCGAAGAAGCCCGGATCCTGGCTGTACGCTTGGGCGAAGATGGCGTTGCGCTCGGCGTCGCCCTTCCCGCGGATCTGCTCCGACTCCTGATTGGCGTCCGCTACGATCACGGTCACGTCGCGGTCGGCCTTGGCGCGGATCGCCTGCGCCTTCTGGCTGCCCTCGGCGCGGAACTCGGCCGCCTCACGCTGACGTTCCGTCTGCATGCGCTTGTAGACGGCCTCGCTGTTCTGCTCCGGCAGGTCGGCGCGGCGGATGCGCACGTCGACAACGTGGATACCGAACTCGTGCGCTTCCCGATTGAGCTGATCGCGCATCCGCGCCATGAGTTCCTCGCGCTTGTTGCGCACCACGTCCGTCAGCGTTGCCTCTCCGAGCACGCTCCGCAGCGTCGAATTAAGCAGGATCGCGAGCTGCGAACTGGCGCCGGCGGGACCGACAGTCTGATAATACTTGAGCGGATCGGTGATGCGGTAGCGCGCGAAGGCGTCGACCACGAGCCGCTCTCCGGCTTGTCCGACATCCGCACTCGCAGTGTTGCCGCTCGAGGCAATGACCTCCTGCGCCGGCTGTTCGATGGTGAGAATGCGCTTGTCGATATCGATCACGCTGTCGATGAACGGCACTTTCACGTTGAGCCCGGGCGCGGTGATGACGCGTATGGGCTTGCCGAGCCGGACCACCAGGGCCTGACTGGTCTGGTACACGGTGAAGAACGTGCCGTAACCGACGATAACCGCAACGAGGAGGATAACGGCGATGGCGCCGCCGGTAAGGCTCCATCTCATGGTTTGCCTCCCGCTGGCGAGTTGCCGCCTGCCGGCGGCTGGGTCGGCTGGGGCGGCTTGGGGAGGGCGGTGAGCGGCAGATAAGGCACGACGCCCGGCCCCTGCGCGCCGGTATCGATGATCGTCTTGTCGGTGCCGCCGAGGACCTGCTCCATGGTCTCGAGATACATGCGCTCGCGGGTCACGTCGGGCGCCTTCTTGTACTGATCGTAGATTTGCAGGAAGCGCGAGGTTCGGCCCTTGGCGTCAGCGACAGTCTGCGAGTGATAAGCTTCGGCGTCCTGGATGATCCTGGAGGCGCGGCCCTTCGCCTCCGGCACCACGCGATTGGCGTAGGTCTGCGCCTCGTTCTGGAGGCGATCGCGATCCGAGAGCGCCGCCTGCACGTCGCGGAAGGCGTCGATGACCTGGGCCGGCGGGTCGACTTTCTGCAGCTGGACCTGCTGAATTTGGATGCCGGCGCCGTAACTGTCGAGGATTTTTTGCAGCAGCGCCTGCACCGCCGTCTCGATTTTCTGCCGCGCGCCGGTGAGGATCGGCTGGATGTTCGATTGCCCGATCACCTCGCGCATGGCGCTTTCGGCGACCGCCTTCACGGTGCCTTCGGGATTCTGGATGTTGAAAAGATAATCGCCGACCCTGGTCGGATCGATCTTCCACAGCACCGAGAAATCGACGTCGACGATATTCTCGTCGCCGGTGAGCATCAGGCTTTCGTCCGGCACGTCGCGTTCGCCGCCGCCGCTCAGCCGCATGCCGATGTCGATCTTGTGGACGCGCAACGCCGGCGGGGCGAGCGCGGTCTCGATCGGATAGGGCAGGTGATAATTAAGTCCCGGCTGCACCTCGCGGACGTATTTGCCGAAGCGGAGCACCACGCCAAGCTCGTCGGGCTCGACGCGGAAGAAGCCGGAAAAGCCCCAAAGCGCAATTGCGGCGAGCGCAATCAGCGCGACGCCGCGGCCGCCGAAATTTCCCGGCAGGAAGCGGCGCAATTTGTCCTGGCTGCGGCGCAGGAATTCCTCGAGGTCCGGCGGCCGCGGGCCCTGCTGTTGCGGACCCGAGCCCCAGGGTCCCCGCGGCCCCGAACCCCAGGGGCCGCCGGACTGATTGCTCCAGGGCATCGAATTCTCTCCTGAATGCCGGCGAGCCGGCGCTGCGCCGCCCCCGGCTTCGGGGATATAGGGGAGTGCCGCGCCCGTTGCAACGCAAAGTCGCCTTACGCCGCTTCCCCGGGCGGAATTCTCAATTCCGCCCCGTGGCATGCGGGGCTATGGCCGATGCATCGCGCGCGGCGCGCTCATAATTAACGAAGGCGAAAGCGGCGTCGTCCTCGGCGCCGGCCGCGTGCTCGCTGCGTGCGATTTCATGCCACAGCGTCGCATCGATCGCGGGAAAGCGCGCGTCGCCCTCGACACGCATGTGCACGTGCGTGACGGCAAGCCGCGTCGCCCGCTTCATGGCCTGAGCATAAATCTCGGCTCCGCCGGCGACGATGATGATGGCGTCCGCAGCCCGCCGCAGCGCGTCGCCGCCTGCCGACGTCAAGGCGGCGTCGAGACTCGGCGCGACCACAATACCCGGCGCGGCGAAGCTGCGGTCGCGGCTCACCACGACCGTGGTGCGGCCTTTTAGCGGTTTGCCGATCGACTGGTAGGTCTTGCGGCCCATCACCACCGGCTTGCCCATGGTCAGCGCGCGGAAGTGCGCCATGTCCGACTTGAGCCGCCACGGCAGCGCATTGCCGCGGCCGATGACGCCGTTCTCGGAGACGGCAGCAACGAGCACGATATTCATGGATTCACCCGAGGAATAGCAGCGATTCGGCGCGACGCATCTGCTTCATTTCGGCGGCAATCGATACAAGTACAACGCTCAATTCCTCCGTGGCCACAGATGACATCCACCGCCTCCCCCGATGCTCTATTTTCTCTCCGGAGCATAATGCCCGCGCAGGTCGATGCTTGCGCCGCGCTTTTTGCCGGCAGCGACTAGCCGCAACCTCGACTACGTTTCCCGGGCGCAGCGCAGCACGCAGCGAAGCGGAGTGGTGCGCTGCGGACCCGGGATCGTTACGGACGCAGAGTTTGAAACGATCCCGGATCAGCGGCGCACCGTTTCGCGCTGCGCCGCATCCGGGAAACGCATCTGAGATTACACCGCGACCGCGGCCTTGATGTGCGGATGCGGGTCGTAGCCTTCGAGCGAAAAATCCTCGTAGCGCAGCGCGAACAGGTCGGTTGCCGCCGGATCGATCCGCAGCGTCGGCAGCGGACGTGGGCTGCGCGCAAGCTGCAGGCGCGCCTGTTCGAGATGGTTCAGATAAAGATGCGCGTCGCCGAAACTGTGGATGAACGTGCCGGCTTTGAGCCCGCTCACATGAGCGACCGCGAGCGTCAATAGCGCGTAAGAGGCGATGTTGAACGGCACACCGAGAAAGACATCGGCCGAGCGCTGATAAAGCTGGCATGACAGCGCGCCATCGGCGACGTTGAATTGAAACAGGCAATGGCACGGCGGCAGCGCCATGCCCTCGATCTCCGCGGGATTCCAGGCGGTGACAATCAGCCGGCGCGAAGCCGGATTGCGGCGGATTTCGGCAAGCACATTGGCGATTTGATCGATGCTGCTTCCGTCCGGCGCCGGCCAGGAGCGCCATTGGCGGCCGTAGATCGGGCCGAGATCGCCGTTCTCGTCGGCCCAATCGTCCCAGATCGAGACGCCGTGCTCGTTGAGATATTTGACGTTGGTGTCGCCGCGCAGGAACCACAGCAGCTCGTAGACGATGGACTTGACATGCAACTTTTTGGTGGTGAGCAGGGGAAAGCCCCGACCAAGGTCGAAGCGCATCTGATGGCCGAAGATCGACAGCGTGCCGACGCCCGTGCGGTCGCGTTTCTCCACGCCCGCTTCGAGCACGCGTTTCATCAAGTCGAGATATTGGCGCATGGCTCTTTTCGTCTGCGGCCGAGTCGGGCGATTCTAGCGCTAATTGAGCGTCGGACGAAGGCAGCGCAAGGTCATGGTGGATAGCGCAGGCGACTTTGCCGGCAGTGTTAGAGGGCATCCATCACGGTTTCGCCCAGGCCGTCCACCGAGAATGCCGCTTGCTCGCCGCGCGCAATGGAGACCGTTGGAATCACGCTGCCGGTGATAATGACCATCCCGGCATTCAGATCGCGGCCGCGTTCGGCGAGATGATTGGCGAGCCAGGCGAGCGTCGCGCACGGATCTTCAGCCGTGCCCTCACCCACGATCTTGCCGCCAATTGTCAGGCGACCCGCAATACCGACGAGAGCCGCGACCGGTACGGCCTTGGGCGTGCCGACCACCACTCCGCCATTCCAGCAATTCTCGACGATCAGCGAGGCGGCCTCGGTCTGCGCGTAATTCGCATTGCGATCCTCGATCAGTTCGAACGCCGGCATCGCCGCCGCCACCGCCGGCGCGACTTCCTCGCGCGTCCAAGGCGCGCCGGACACCGGCAAGTCGGCGCCGAGCTTCAGTGCAATTTCGCTTTCGATGCGCAGGTTAACGAAATCCGCGGTCCGCAGCTTGGCCGGCGAGCTATGGATCGTCCGCGCAAAGATCGCTCCACCGCAGGGATGGGTGATGCCCATCAACTGCTGCATCACCTTGGTGGTGGTGGCAATCTTGGCGCCAGCCACAGCGCCGTGTAGCGGCTCCGCCAATAGGTAATACGCCTCCTGCGCCGCGTAGGCCTCGGCGATGGATCTAGGCCGCAATTCGTCCGGCAAGTTGCGATAGGGCAGGCGCCGCTGTCGGGCGTCCCACATCCATCGCGCCATCGCGGTCAGCCGATCGCTCTCGTCCATGGCTTGCCGTTTTCAATCCAAACGATCCGCAGGCCGGATGAGCGGCCCGCCTATGTTCGCTCTGCGAGCTACGGCGCGGTCAAGTCGCGCCGAAGCGCGGAGCGTGAAGGCAGAAGCGAAATCCGCGGTCTCCCTCTCCAGCATACACCCGCTTGGTTTTGCGACCATACGTCCTAGGCCTCACGACCTTGATGGTCGAGGCATCATCGGAGTGAGCGTGTTATCCATCCAACAGTGAATGAATGAACGTTTTCGCGCGCTCGTAAATCCCCGGCGCTTCGCTTTCGCGGGGGCCGCCGACGGCGAGTGTGAGGCCTGGAACGAACGCATCAAGCTGGGCGCGGAGCCAAAGCGCCGCTTGTTCACGAACTCCCGGCTCACCGAGGTTGGCGATGAAGCACGGCTTGCCGTAGCGACGCGCCAACTCGTGCGCGAGCGTCGTGCCCTTGGAGATTTCCAATCCGCCGGTGTCGGTGACGATGAGGCACGCATCGGCATCGCGCACGTTCCAATCCGTCCGCTGCGCCGGACCGGCGAGCGGCGTTTCCTTCAAATTCGGATATTTGGCCAGCAGGCCCGGCGGCCGTGGAAAATCCTCGGCCCAGCCGCCCTTCGGACACCATCCGCCATAGGCAATGCCGCGTGCGACGGCCACGTCGAGGACGGCGCGGTCGACACCGGATTGTCCACCCGAAATGAGCTTCATCGGCAAATTTTCGACCCGTTGCCAGGTTTTCCTCCGCGACCCCAACAACGGGGAGATCGAGCTCAATTTCGAAACCAAGAACGAGACCGCCGCCTGAAGCGGTCCTGCCGCGCGGGGCTTCAAGCGCGAGGCTTGATAAAGCGCAGCGCGTCGGGACGGCATGTGACCCTCTCGTTGCCCAGACGGTCACAATCCGGCAATCGCCGCGTTGTAATAGGATAAGTCGATGTATTTGTCCGGTGCCGGCGGGGTGCCGCCCCACTGGCCTTCGATTTCGGCGCGGAGCCGAAGAACGTTCTTGAAACCCTGCATGTTGAACTTGCCGTCCTTGGCGAAGCCGTCGACCGGATCCGTGACGACGACGTAGGATTTGGCTGCAAAGTCCCGGGACAGCTTCAGCCGGTCTACGAGGAGCTGGATGGCCTCGTCCTTGTTGGCGGCATCGAGAACCCAGCGGCGACCTTCGATGATCGCCTTGAGGTAACGGATAAGAACGTCACTGTTGGCCTTGGCCCACGACCGCATCGCCACCACGCTACCCGATTGATAATCGCCAACCGCTTTGGTGGCCGAGCCCATGTCCTTCAGGCCGGCTGCTGCGGCCTCGAAGGTGAGAGGCGGATTGATGATCCCCGCGGCGGCGTTGGCCTTATCGGTCATCATGGCCTTGAGCCGCTGCGGCGTGCCGCCAACGGAATGCACGTTGTAGTCGCCCCTATTCAAGCCGACGTCCTTCAATGCCTTGTAGAGCAGCAGCGCGAAGGCCGTGTTGGGCGCATCGACCACGAGAGTTTTACCGCGCAGGTCGGAGAGCGATTTGGTCTCGGGCTGCGCGAAAATACGGTTGAAGCCATTATCGCCGCCAGCGACGACGACAGCGTCGGCCTTGGCGAGCTCGACCATGGCAACGGCATTGTCCGCCGCGGTGTGAATGATCTGAAACTCGCCGTTGGCAAGCCCGCCGCGCTGCGACTCCGAGTTCGGCGTGAACATCAGCTCGACGGCCAACCCATACTTGGCGAACGACCCAATACGCTGAGCGGCGAACATGGGCAAGTTGGTGAGGCCGGGGAACGAGACAACCTTGATGGGAGTCGAGCCCGGCGCCGCCTGCCCGCCGACTACGCCAGCCGCCGTGGCGGCTCCAGCAGATGAGAGCATCGTTCGCCGAGTCGACCGCTGACCCATGTTTCGCTCCCTTTGTTTTTCTCGTCACGCAAGGAAGGAATGGCGCGCCGATTAAACCTGGAATTCGCCTTGGGCAAGCATCAAGCGCGGATGAGGAGAAAACTCAGCGCGTCGGCACCGGTTTCTCGCCGCGGTAATCGTAAAAGCCGCGCTGCGTCTTGCGGCCGAGCCAGCCGGCCTCGACGTATTTCACCAGCAGCGGGCAGGGCCGGTATTTTGAATCCGCCAGTCCCTCGTGCAGCACCTGCATGACCGAGAGGCAGGTGTCGAGCCCGATGAAGTCGGCAAGTTCGAGCGGACCCATCGGATGGTGGGCGCCGAGCCGCATCGCGGTGTCGATCGCCTCGACGTTGCCGACGCCTTCATAGAGCGTGTAGATCGCCTCGTTGATCATCGGCAAAAGGATGCGGTTGACGATGAAGGCGGGGAAATCCTCCGACACCGCGATCTGCTTGCCGAGCTTGGCGATGAATTGCTTGGTCGATTCGAAGGTGGAATCGTCGGTGGCGATGCCGCGGATCACCTCGACCAGCTCCATAAGCGGCACCGGATTCATGAAATGGATGCCGATGAACCGCTCCGGCCGGTCGGTCGCGGCGGCGAGCCGCGTGATCGAGATCGAAGACGTGTTGGTGCCGACGATCGTCTCCGGCTTGAGCGAAGGACAGAGCGAGCCGAAAATCTTGCGCTTGACGTCCTCCTTTTCGGTCGCCGCCTCGATCACCAGATCGCAGTCGCCGAGTTCGTCGAGTGTCTTGGCCGGCGCGATGCGCTTGATCGCCGACTGCCGCTGTTCCTCGCTGATGCGCTGGCGGCTCACTTGCCGCGCCAGATTGCCGCTGATGGTGGCCAGACCCTCGGTGATGCGTTCGGCGGCGATGTCGTTGAGCAGCACGTGAAAGCCGGAGAGTGCGCAGACATGGGCGATGCCGTTGCCCATCTGGCCGGCGCCGACTACCCCGATCTTGCGAATCGTATGCAGCGTGTGCTCCGTCCGCGCGGAACGCGCCACCGGCCGTTCCCTGAAATCGTTCATGTCCCTTGCCTCTTCTACGACGATCCGCCGCGGCGCGCCACAAGGGGGAGGCCGTAATCTTCGAGGATGGTCAACGCCGCACCTTGCCGAGTTCGGCCGCGAGTTCCGGCAGCGCCTGGTAGAGATCGGCAACGAGGCCGTAATCGGCGACCTGGAAGATCGGCGCCTCCTCGTCCTTGTTGATGGCGACGATCACCTTGGAATCCTTCATGCCGGCGAGATGCTGAATGGCGCCTGAAATGCCGACCGCGATGTACAGATCAGGCGCCACCACCTTGCCGGTCTGCCCGACCTGCCAATCGTTGGGCGCGTAACCGGCATCGACCGCCGCGCGCGACGCGCCGACCGCCGCGCCAAGCTTATCGGCCACCGGCTCTATATATTTGGTGAAGTTCTCGCGGCTTTGCATCGCCCGGCCGCCGGAAATGATGATCTTGGCCGAGGTCAATTCCGGCCGCTCGGACTTGGACAGTTCCTCGCCGGCGAATTGCGACAGCCCCGGATCGGCGGCGGCGGCGGCCGGTTCGACGGGCGCCGAACCGCCGCCGCCGGTCGCCTGGAAAGCGGCGGTGCGCACCGTGATCACTTTCTTAGCCTCGCGCGAGCGCACGGTCTGGACGGCATTTCCGGCATAGATCGGCCGCTCGAACGTGTCCGGCGCATCGACCTTTATGACGTCGGAAATCTGCATGACGTCGAGCAAGGCCGCGACGCGCGGCATGAAATTCTTTCCCGACGTCGTCGCCGGCGCCACGATCGTCTCATAGGGCCCGGCCAGCGAAACGATCAGTGCGGCGATCGGCTCGGCCAGCATGTGCTCGTAGGCCGGCGCCTCCGCGAGCAGCACCTTGTTGACACCATCGAGCTTTGCCGCGGCCTCGGCCACCGGTTTGCAGTCTTGACCCGCGACAAGGACGTGCACATCGGCGCCGATCGCCTTGGCGGCGGCGAGCGCCTTGCTGGTCGCGTCCTTGAGCGATTTGTTATCGTGCTCGGCGACGAGAAGCGTCGGCATCAGATCACCCCCGCTTCGTTCTTCAGCTTGTCGATCAGTTCGGCGACGGTCTTGACCTTCACGCCGGCCTTGCGCAGCGGCGGCTCGGTGGTCTTGACCACTTCGAGCCGCGGCTTGACGTCGACGCCGTAATCGGCGGCGGTCTTCTCATCGATCGGTTTCTTCTTCGCCCGCATGATGTTGGGCAGCGACGCGTAGCGCGGCTCGTTCAAACGCAGATCGGTGGTCACGATCGCCGGCATTTTGAGTTTCACGGTCTGCAAGCCACCATCGACTTCGCGCGTGACCATAAGCGACTCGCCGTCGAGCGCCACTTTGGAAGCAAAAGTGCCTTGCGGCCAGCCGAGCAGCGCCGCCAGCATCTGACCGGTCTGATTGCAGTCGTCGTCGATTGCCTGCTTGCCCATGATGATGAGGCCGGGCGCTTCCGCAGCGGCGATCCCTTTGAGGATTTTCGCCACCGCGAGCGGCTCGATGGGTCCGTCGGCCTTGACCAGGATGCCGCGGTCGGCGCCCATCGCGAGCGCGGTGCGGATGGTCTCGCCCGCCTGCTGCGGCCCGATCGAGACAGCGACGATTTCGCTCGCTTTGCCGGCTTCCTTGAGCCGGATCGCCTCCTCGACGGCGATCTCGTCGAACGGGTTCATCGACATTTTCACGTTGGCAAGCTCGACGCCCGAGCCGTCCGCCTTGACGCGGATTTTCACGTCCTTGTCGATCGCCCGCTTCACGGGCACCAGGATTTTCATGGTTGGTCTTTTGGTTTTTCCTGCCTGCCGCCGGGTCAATCGCCGGCTATGCTGCGGTGCGGGAACCTAATGGCCGCGGCGGCGAAGAGTCAACGTGGCGGGATCGGCGGGGGTAGGTGGTCGCGATAGCCGCCGCTCGGCGCGGTCGCGGGCTGCGCGCACTCGAACAACCGGATGCCCGCCGGCCGCATCGCCAGGAAGAGCACGGCGCCGGTGGCAAGCCCGCCCACATGCGCCCAATAGGCGATGCCATCCTGCGTCCGGCTCGCCGCTTCGAGGATTTGCCAGAGCGCCCAGCCGCCGATCACCCAGAAGGCCCTGATCCGCAGCGGTATCAAACCAAGAAGAACAGTGACCTTGGCGCACGGCCGGTACATCAGATAGGCGGAGATCACGCCGGCGACCGCGCCGGACGCGCCGATCAGCTCGGTGTTCGCACCCGGCGCGCTGAGCACGAAGGCAATTCCGCCGCCGACTCCGCAGGCGAGATAAAAGGCGAGAAAACGCCAATGCCCGATCAGCTCCTCGATATCGTCGCCGAATACAAACAAAAAAATCATGTTGCCGAAGACGTGCCAGAAATCGGCATGCAGAAACTGATAGGTGATCAGCGTAAGCGGCGCCGCAAGCGCGCCGACAATCTTCACGCCGGTGAACGCCGCCGGGATCAAGCCGGCGATCTGGTCGGCGTGGTCCACCTCAACGGAGCCGCCGCCTGACTGCACGAAGAACACGATGAAGTTAACGGCGATCAGGAGCCACATCACATAAGGCGGCGTCGGCCACTTGAACGGGCTGTGATCCCAGATCGGCATGACCATGGCTTGCCCCCTTTTTCCCGGTCAGCGATTGCGGCCGGGTACCCAGAGCACGTCACGGGCGCCTTTGTCATTGGCGTAACGGCCGGCGACGAACAGGAAATCGGAGAGGCGATTGACGTATTTGAGCACCTCGTCGCCGACGCTCTCGCCCGGCTTGTCCTTGAGCTCGGCGATGAGCCGCTCGCCACGCCGGCAGACGGTGCGGGCAAGGTGCAGATACGCCGCCGCCGCGCTGCCGCCCGGCAGCACGAACGAACGCAGCGGCGCAAGCTCGGCATTGAGCCGGTCGATCTCGCTTTCGAGCCAGCTCACCTGACTCTCGGTGACCGTGAGCCGCGCACCGCCCGGTCCCCTGCCTTTGCCGGGCGTGCAAAGATCGGCGCCGACGTCGAACAGGTCGTTCTGGACGCGCGAGAGCGCAAATACGATTTACGCATCGCCGCCGGTATGCAGCCGGGCGATCCCGATCGCCGCATTGACCTCGTCGAGCGTGCCGTAGGCGGCGATGCGTAAATCGTATTTCTTGCGCCGCTCGCCGGTGCCGAGCGCGGTGGTGCCGTCATCCCCAGTGCGGGTATAGATTTTGTTGAGAACGACCATTGTCTTTTACGCTTATTTTGACATCAACCACACGGTCAGCATGATGACGACGATGGCGATGAATTGCAGCATAACGCGCAGCCGCATCAGCTTCTGCGACGTCCAGGACGAACCGCCGCGCATCGTGTTGATGAGGCCGAGCAGCAGCACCACCGCGACCGCGCCGACGGCGATCGGGACGGCGACGTGCGACATGAAACTGGACATGGCTTCAATGTAGCCCGGGTTGAGCGATAGCGAAACCCGGGATCGGCACATTAGCCTCGTGGCCGTCCCTGGATTGCGTTGCGCGCGATCCAGGCTACAAGAAAGCCGCAACGCTATAGGAGCCCCGATGATCGTCGATTTCCAGCACCATTTCACCCCGCGCGAGCTGATCCGCCAGGACCCCGGCGACCGCCTGATCCTCAATTACGACGCTTCGGGCGCGCCAAGCTACACGGTGCATTCGCTGCTCTACGATCTCGACGAGCACGTGCGCATGATGGACCTTGCCGGCATCGACGCCGCTTGGCTCACCAGCGCGGCCGGCATGTGCGCGGATCTGGAGACGGCGCGGTTCGTCAACGACAAGGCGAAGAAGGCCGAGCGCGACTATCCGGGCCGCTTCATCGGCGCCGCGCACGCGCACCCGCTCGGCGGCGCGGCTTCGTTCAAGGAGCTTGCGCGCTGCCGCCACGAACTCGGCTTCCAAGGCGTGACCGTCACCTCGGAATTCGACGGCAAGTGGATCGACGATCCGGGCCTCGAGCCGTTCTGGAACGAGGTCGAAAAGCTTAGGCTTTTCGTGTTCGTGCACCCGGCGCTGAAACTCAATCACGCGCTTGAGTTCGACGCCTACGACACCGCGCGCGCGGTCGGGCGCGAGTTCTCGCTGATCATGGCGACGATCCGGCTGATCAATTCCGGCATGTTCGACCGCCACCCCGAACTCATTGTGCACATGGCGCACCTGTCGGGCGGCATCGGCGGGATGCTCGCCCGCATCCGCTCGTTTCAGGACAAGGACTTTTGGGGCACCGCCGGCAACGCACGCCACGGCGTCAAGGGCAAGCGCGATTTCGACTACTACGTCCGCCACAATCTCGTCTTCGACACCGCCGGATTTGCCGGCGGCATCGGCGCGGTCAAGGCGGGGCTTTGCGAAATTCCGGCCTCGCGCATCGTGTTCGCCACCGACTACCCGCAGGAAATCCGCAAGCGCGAAGTGGTGCGCGATTTCGTGCGCGATATCCGCGCGCTCGGCGCCGACGGCGAGCGTATTTTGTCCGGCAATGTCGGGCTTCTGCTCAAGGAGCCTGTCACTTCGTAATTTTAATTCGTCCCATCCAGCAGACGCCGCGCGATCACCTGCGCTTGAATCTCCGCGGCGCCTTCGAAAATGTTGAGGATGCGGGCGTCACAGAGCAGCCGCGAGACCGGAAATTCGACGGCAAAACCGTTGCCGCCATGGATCTGCACGGCGTTGTCGGCGGCGGCCCAGGCGACGCGCGCTGCCAGGAGTTTCGCCATGCCGGCTTCGAGGTCGCAGCGCCGGCCGGAATCCTTCTGCCGCGCGGCGTGATAGGTGAGCTGACGTGCGATCATGATTTCGACCGCCATCATGGCGAGCTTGTCGGAAACGCGCGGGAAATTGGCGATCGGTTCGCCGAACTGCACGCGCGTCGTCGCATAGGCGAGCCCCTGCTCCATGGCAGCCTGCGCCACGCCGACGGCGCGCGCCGCGGTCTGGATACGCGCCGCCTCGAACGTCGCCATGAGCTGCTTGAAGCCGAGCCCCTCGACGCCGCCCAGAAGGTTGTCGGCTTTCACCGCGAAGCCGTCGAACGCGATCTCGTATTCCTTCATGCCGCGATAACCCAACACCTCGATCTCGGTGCCGGACATGCCGAAAGCGGGAAACGGATTGTCGTCAGAGCCGCGCGGCTTTTCGGCGAGCAGCATGGAAAGCCCGCGATAGCCGGTTTCGGTGGGATTGGTGCGAACGAGCAGCGTCATCAGGTCGGCGCGCACGGGATGCGTGATCCAGGTCTTGTTGCCGTAGACCTTGTAGACATCGCCCTGGCGCACGGCGCGCGTCTTCAACGCGGCGAGGTCGGAGCCGGTGTTGGGCTCGGTGAACACCGCGGTCGGCAGCACCTCGCCGGACGCGATCTTGGGCAGCCACTTGCGTTTTTGTTCCTGGGTGCCGCTGCCGAGAATAAGCTCGGCGGCGATCTCCGAACGGGTGCCGAGGCTGCCGACCCCGATATAGCCGCGCGACAGCTCCTCCGACACGACGCACATGGATTCCTTGCCGAGCCCCATGCCGCCGTAGTCTTCGGGGATGGTGAGGCTGAACACGCCCAGATCGGACATTTGCGCAATCACGTCGAGGGGAATGTAGGCGTTGCGCAGGTGCCACTCCTGGGCGCTCGGCGCGACCTTGTCGTCGGTGAATCGGCGCATTTCCTCGCGGATCGTGTCGAGCGTCTCGTCGAGAGCGCAGGCGCCGACGGTGGCCTGCTGCTGCCACCGCTCGCGCATCAGCTCAGCGAGCCGCGCGCGGCGCGGCGCGGTATTGCCCGAGGCGACGAGATGCTCGACCGCCGGCGTCACCCGCGCGGCCACCGCGGCAGCGCTCAGCCCGAGATCGGACAGACGCACGATTTCGCCCTGGCTCATCGGAATGCCGCCGAGAATCTGGGCCAAATATTCGCCGGCGCCGATGCGCACCAGGAGGTCTTCGATCTCGCCGAGGTGGTCGGTCTCCACCAGCCGCTGCGCGTAGGCGGCGAGCTGGCGGATCGCCTCCACATAGGTCGCTAGCCAGGCGAGCCCGTGCGCGGCGCGCTGTTCGCGATCGAGTGTGCGCGGTACCGGCCGGCCGTCGACCGTCACCCGCTCGGCGACGGCGCGGCGGGCGTCCGCGAGCAGGGCCTCGGCGGCCGCAACCCCTTGGCGAAGTATCGCAATCAATTCGAGGCCCGCGGGCATAAAGGATGCGGCAGGCGGCATGACAACTCCAATGATTTGACGAATTGGCCGGCCCGGACAGCAGTCCAAGCTTACGCTTGCACTGCACCAAAGCCAATGCAGCGGCGGCAAAATGCACAATCGAGGAAACCGGAATCTAAATCGCAGAACGTCCAGAACGAGCGCCGAACATGCGAATTTCGCAACTATACCGGTTATGGATAGCGCGCCGGAGCGCAGCCCGACCGGACGTCTTGGCGCGGCCCCAATGCAAACTTCGTCGCAGGCGTCCAGGAATGACGCTTTTCTGATCTGGCGCCGGTTCTTGTCAAATCTTAACCATTTTCCGTTTTGCTGGATTCGGTTACCGCGGCGAGGGCCGCCGCGTCTTAGCAACCTGTCGCCCGGACGCCCGGATGTTCATCACCCAGATTTTTGCCAAATTGTCGGTGCGCGCCCGCATCGTGGCGCTCGGCGTCATTCCGATCGTCGGATTCCTCGCCTACGGCATCGTCTACATAACTAGCGACCTCGAAGTCGGCCGCGCCTTCGACAGCGTCCACCGCGATGATGCCGTGGTGGACGCCAGCAGCGATCTCAAAGCCGGCCTCCTGGCCATGCGTGTGGCCACCGTGGCCTTTGTTGCCCACCCGGCCGACGAGGAGGTCAAAAGCTTCGCCGACGGGCAAGAGCTGGCGATGCGCTCGCTCGACCGTATCGAAGCGACGCTCGGCTCCACGCAGCAGGACGTGATCACGCCGCTGCGCATTACGGTGCGCGATCTCAAAGCCAGCTTCGACAGCCTGGTGAACGAGCAGCGGGCGCTCGGCTTCAACGAGACCCAAGGCACGACCGCCGATCTCAACGCCGCCAGCAAAACGATCGAGCATATCATCCACAACGATCTGTCGTGGGTCGCCGAGGAAGATTCGGCCAAGCTGCTGATGTCGCTGCAGACGATGCGCCGTTACGAGATGGAATACCGGCTGACGCGCTCCCCGGACGCCGAACAGCACTTCCTCGACGAAGTCAAGCAGTTCAACGGCTTGTTCGATTCGGTCGACGGCTCGCCGGCCATGAAGCAGAAGCTCGATCAACAGGTCCGGCACTACAGCTTCACTTTCGCCCAATGGGTCGCGAGCACGGACAACGTCGAACCGCTCTTGGCGCTGATCGGCCACGACACCGAGAGCGTGCTGCCCGAGGCCGATAAAATCATCGCCACCGCGCAGGACAACGCCGACGCGGCCACGCGCGCACTCGCCGCCTCGCGTGAGCGCACGCGCTGGATCATCGTATGGGTGGGTCTGGCCTTTGCGCTGATCGGGTTCGGTTGCAGTTGGCTGATCGGCCGCTCCATCACACGCCCGCTGGAAGGACTGGCCGGCGCGATGAAGCGGCTCGCCGGCGGCGACACCTCGGCGCGCATCCCGGCCACCGATTCGCGCCACGAGATCGGCGCCATGGCCCGCGCCGTCGTCGTGTTTCGCGACAACATGATCGAGCGCGAGCGGCTTTCCGGCGTGGAGGCGGAAACCGGCGCGGCGCGCGAGCGGCGCAGCGAGGCCATCGCCGCGATGATCGGTCAATTCCGCACCTCGGTGGAGCAGGCCCTGGCACGGTTGCGCGAATCCGCCGGCCGGCTGGAGCGGGCGTCGAGCGGGTTGAACCAGGCGGCCGACTCCGTCACCGCCGAAGCGCACTCCGCCGAGACCAGGGTCGGCGCGGCTTCGATCAACGTCACCACCGTGGCAAGCTCGATCGACGAACTGGCGGCCTCGATCGGAGAAATCGCCATGCAGGCGACGAAATCGACCGAGGTGGCGGGCCGCGCCGTCGCCGAATCCAAGCGCACCGTCAACACCATGTCGGACCTGGGCAGCGCCGCCAACCGCATCGGCGAAGTGATCGGGCTCATCCAGGCGATCGCCGGGCAGACCAACCTTCTGGCGCTCAACGCCACGATCGAGGCGGCGCGCGCCGGCGAGGCCGGCCGCGGCTTTGCCGTCGTCGCTGCGGAAGTCAAATCGCTCGCCGCGCAGACGGCGCGCGCCACCGAGGACATCGCCGCCCAGATCGGCTCGATCCAGTCGGCGACCGCGGACGCCGCGCAGGCGATCGAGCAGGTTTCTTCCATCATCGACGACATGTCGGCGATCGCCGTGACGGTCGCTTCGACCGTCGAGGAACAGAACAACGCGGTCGCCTCGATCGCCGAAGGCGTCAACCGCGCCTCGCTGGAAGCGCGCAACGGCGCCGACGCCATGAGCCGCGTCGCCGGCGCCTCGACCGGCGCCCGCTCCACCGCCGCCGACGTCAAGGCGCTCGCCGACGCGCTTGCCACCGAGGCCGAGAGCCTGCAGGGCGAAGTGCGCCGCTTCCTCGCCGACGTACAGGCGGCGTAAAACGCTATCCGCTCCCGCGATGTGGGGGAGGGAGGAGCGCGTGGCGCGGTGGAGGGGGCGCCGCATGGATGCCCGGTGAAGGACAGCTATAACGCCGACCCGAAAAGATAGCTTTGGTACGAGACGGAACCGGCCACTCCCAATTTGAAATTGGGCCATCTTGCGGATGACATTTACTGTTCGCTTTTCGTTCAATATCGGATAATATTCGGCAACGGTTAGCGCGGGTTGGTCGCTTCGCGGTCCTCACTCCGCCGCCGCTCTTCCGCCCTGGCCGAACCGCCGCTCGATATAATCGACGACGAGTTTCTGGAAATCGGCGGAGAGCGTGGGACCGCGCAGCGTCACCGCCTTCTTGCCGTCGATGAAGACCGGCGCGGTCGGCTGTTCGCCGGTGCCGGGCAGTGAGATGCCGATGTCGGCGTGCTTGGATTCGCCGGGGCCGTTGACGATGCAGCCCATCACCGCGACGTTGAGGCCTTCGACGCCGGGATAGCGCGCCTTCCACTCCGGCATCGACTCGTGGATGAATTTTTGGATGCTCTGCGCCAGTTCCTGAAACGTGGTGGAGGTGGTGCGGCCGCAGCCCGGACAGGCGGCGACCAGCGGAACGAAGGTGCGCAGGCCTAAGGTCTGCAACAATTCCTGCGCGACTTTCACTTCGAGCGTGCGGTCGCCGTTCGGCTCCGGCGTGAGCGAAATGCGGATCGTGTCGCCGATGCCCTGCTGTAAGAGCACGCCCATGGCGGCGGATGAAGCGACGATGCCCTTCGAGCCCATGCCGGCTTCGGTGAGGCCGAGATGGAGCGCATAGTCGGAGCGCCGCGCCAGCTCGCCGTAAACGCCGATCAGATCCTGCACGGCGGAGACTTTGGCGGAGAGGATGATGCGGTTCTTCGGCAGCCCGATCTCCTCGGCGCGCTGGGCCGAGAGCAGCGCCGATTGCACCATGGCCTCGCGGGTCACGTCGCGCGCATCGACCGGATGGTTCGACTTGGCGTTCTCGTCCATCAGATGGGTGAGCAGCTCCTGATCGAGCGAGCCCCAATTGGCGCCGATGCGCACCGGTTTGTCGTGGCGGATCGCGGTCTCGACGATGGCGCCGAACTGCCGGTCCTTCTTCTCCTTGAAGCCGACATTGCCGGGATTGATGCGATATTTGTCGAGCGCCTCGGCGCAGGCCGGATGCTCGGCAAGAAGCTTGTGCCCGATATAATGGAAGTCGCCGACGATCGGCACCTCGACGTTCATCTTGGCGAGCCGCTCCTTGATGCGGGGCACGGCGGCGGCGGCCTCGTCGCGGTCGACGGTGATGCGCACGATCTCGGAACCCGCGCGCGCCAGCGCGGCCACCTGCTTCGCCGTCGCCTCGGCGTCCGCGGTGTCGGTATTGGTCATCGACTGCACCACGATGGGCGCGCCGCCGCCGACGGTCACGTTGCCGACCTTCACGGCGACGGTTTTGTGCCTCTCGGCGGGGCCGGAAAATTCCATCATCGGACAAGTCTCTTTGTTTCTGTTCCCCTCCCCCCACAAGGGGGAGGGAAAGAAAGATATAGCCTCACCGCAGTCGGTTTACGAGGACCAAGCCAGCGGCCACCAGTACAACGGCTATGGCGAACCGCGGGGTCAGCGGCTCGTTCAATACGAGATGGCCGGCCGTCACGCCACAGAGGGGGGCCAGAAAGGTGAATGCCGACAACCTGGCCGCCGAATAGCGCACGATAAGCGCAAACCACACCACGAATGTGACACTCACCACCCAAAAGGTCTGATAGGCGAAGGTGCCGAGCGCCAGCGCCGACGGCATGGCATCGACGTGCTCGCCGAAGACCAGCGCGCCGATACCGAGCAGCGGCGCCGAGACCGCAAGCTGGTAAAGCAGCGTCTTCTCGGCGCTGACCCGGTTGAGCGGACTTGCCTTGATGAGGAGCGTGGTTGCCGCCCATGCGGCGGCGGCGCCGGCCAACATGATGTCGCCGAGCGCTTGGCGCGGATCGCTCGCCGGCGCCGGCACCCCAAAGGCGATGACGATGCCGGCGAACGACAGCAAGAGGCCGAGCCATTGCGAGAGATGGAATCGGTCGCCCGGAATGAGCCAGCGCGAACCGATGACGACGAAGAACGGCGCCAGATAGAGGAACAGCACGCCGCGCGTTGCCGTCGTCCAAACGAGGCCGCGATAGATCAGCAAAAACTCAAGTGCAAACAGGATTCCGGCCGCGACGCCCGCCGCGAGCGTGCCGTCGCGCTTGAACAGCGGGATGCCGCGCGCTTGCGTCCACGCTCCGACCAGGATCGCGGCAATCGCCGAACGGCTCGCTGACTGGATCAGCGGCGGGATATCGTGGATCGCGAGCTTGATCGCGACGTTGTTGAATCCCCAGCTCACGCAAAGCCCGACGGTCACCGCAATCGCGAGTGCGTCGAGTGGACGGGACGAAGGCGAGGGTGGTACCGCTCTCTGCTTCACTCAACAGCGCATTAGCGCGCCCGGCAATGCGAGCAGATGCCGACGATCTCTATCAACGGATTCTTCGGGGAAAAGCCCGCAGCACGCGAAGAGGCTTTGAGCGCCTCGGCGACCGCGCCGCCCGGCCCTTCGCCGACGGCGCCACAGCGCTCGCAGATGAGGAACACGACGAGATCGTCGCCTGCGTGATTGTGCCCGCAGGCCACGAACGCGTTGCGGCTCTCGATGCGATGCACGAAGCCGTTCTCGCGCAAAAAGTCGAGCGCACGATAAACGGTGATCGGCGCCGGCCGGCCGTTCCTATCCGCCATCCGCTCGATGATCTCGTAGGCGCCGAGCGGGTTGTGGCTCGCAAGCAGCGCCTCCAGCACCTGGCGGCGGATGGGCGTCAGCCGTTGCGCGCGCGCCGCACACCGGGCTTCGGCGTAGGCGATGGCGTCGCTCGTGCAGCGTTCATGGTCGTGGTTAGGCGCAGGAAAGATCGCGCGCGGCATTCTTGTCATTCCTGGTCGGTGTTCCGGACCTCATTTGGCGGCCCGCGCCGTCATACTACCGCCTTGCCCCGGATCGCGAAAACGTGACGCTGCGGCCGATTTTTATGTTGCGCTGCAGCAAAAAGCGCCGCAAATTCCGCCCGCTCACCCAAAGATCAGGCGCCGACCGGCGCTGTTTTCGCCATACTCGGCAATGAATTAGGGATCGCCATGCTGAAAGGAAAGTCCGCGCTCGTCACCGGCTCGACCTCGGGCATCGGGCTCGCCATCGCCCGCGCGCTGGCCGCGCAAGGCGCCAACGTCACGATCAACGGCTTCGGCGACAAGGCGGCGATCGAAAAGGAGCGGGGCGGGATCGAGAAGGAATTCGGCGTCAAGGCGATGTATTCGGCCGCCGACATGAGCAAGCCCGCGGAAATTGCCGACATGGTGCGAACGGCCGAGAAGACCCTCGGTTCGCTCGACGTGCTCGTCAACAATGCCGGCATCCAGTTCGTGTCGCCGATCGAGGAATTTCCCATCGAGAAATGGGACCAGATCATCGCGATCAATCTGTCCGCGGCGTTTCATGCCGTTCGCGCCGCGGTGCCCGGCATGAAATCGCGCAAATGGGGGCGCATCATCAACACGGCGTCGGCGCATTCGCTGGTCGCTTCGCCGTTCAAGGTTGCCTATGTCTCGGCGAAGCATGGGCTCGCCGGCCTCACCAAGACGGTCGCGCTTGAAGTCGCGACTTTCGGCATCACCTGCAATTGCATCAGCCCCGGTTACGTGTGGACCCCCCTGGTCGAAAAGCAAATACCTGACACGGCCAAAGCCCGCGGCATGACCGAGGAACAAGTCAAGCGCGACGTGCTGCTCGCCGCACAGCCGACCAAAGAATTCGTGACCGTCGACGAAGTCGCCGACCTCGCCGTTTATCTGTGCTCCGACGCGGCCAGATCGATCACCGGCGCCAATCTTTCCATCGACGGCGGCTGGACCGCGGAGTGAGCATTGTCATGCCTGCGATCCGTCATCCTAAGGTGCGAGCGAAGCGAGCCTCGAAGGATACGGCCGGGGCGCCGATCGAAATCGGGCACGCCCGATTTCGAAATGTCCCTAAGTACGGATGAAAAATCCCTTCACCTCGCTGTTGCCCAATCGCGCAGCGGAGCAAAAAAGCTCATCGACGACCAAGCGCATCAATCTCGCGCTGCAAGGCGGCGGTGCGCATGGCGCGTTTACCTGGGGCGTGCTCGATCAGTTGCTGGGCGACGAGCGGGTTTCGATCGAGGGCGTTTCCGGCACCTCCGCCGGCGCGGTCAATGCGGTGATGCTGGCCGATGGCCTGGTGCGCGGGGGGCGCCAGGAGGCGCAGAAACGCCTCGCCGAGTTCTGGCGCGCCGCGAGCAGCACCGGCAATCTGCCATCGTTGCAACGCGAGGTGCTGCAACGTCTGCTGTCGTTCACGCCGCTCGAAGGCACGCCGGTGCAGGCCTGGTTCGACGCGTTATCGCGTTATTTTTCCCCCTACGACGTCAATCCGCTCAACATCAATCCGTTGAAGGATCTGATCGAGCGTTTCGTCGATTTTGCCGCATTGCGCGCCTGCTCGGATTTGCAGATTTTCATCTCGGCCACCAACGTGCAGACCGGGCGTGTGCGCATTTTCTCCCGCGAAAAAATCACCGCCGACGCGGTGATGGCCTCGGCCTGCCTGCCGCTCCTGTTCCGCGCGGTCGAGATCGACGGCGTGCCCTATTGGGACGGCGGCTACTTGGGCAACCCGGTAATTTTTCCGTTTTTTCGCACGACAAGCACCGAGGACGTCCTCGTGGTCCAGATCAATCCGCTGGTGCGCCAGGCAACGCCGACGTCCTCGAGCGAGATCATGAATCGCATCAACGAAATCACTTTCAATTCCTCGCTCATCGACGAATACCGCGCCATCGACTTCGTCGCCCGACTGATCGATCGGGGCAAGCTGCCGCGCGGCATCGGACCTGGAGAATACCGCCGCATCAACGTGCATCGCATCGTGCTCGACCGCTTCGGCACCCACTTCGACGCCTTCAGCAAGCTCTCGACCGACTACGATTTCTTCGAAATGCTGCGCGTCAGCGGCAGGCGCGCCGCGCGCCGTTTTCTCGACGAGCATTTCGACGATATCGGCAAAAGGAGCACCGTCGATCTGCGGGCGGAGGCGCAGGCCGAGTGGGCGTGATACGTTCACGCCGATGACGAACGCGACACCGCTCATTGGCGCCGAAGTCGGTTCCGCCCGGCTTGAAGTCTGCGTTGCCGACATCACGACGCTTGCGCTTGACGCCATCGTCAACGCCGCGAATCGCACTTTGCTCGGTGGCGGCGGCGTCGATGGCGCGATCCATCGCGCCGCCGGCCCCGAGCTGCGCGCGGAATGCGAGAAGCTCGACGGCTGCGCGACCGGTGCGGCCAAAATCACCCGCGGCTATCGCCTTCCGGCGAAGCATGTCATCCATGCCGTCGGTCCGGTATGGAACGGCGGCGGGCGGCGCGAGGAAGCTTTGTTGGCGTCGTGCTATCGCGCGGCCCTCGATCTTGCCGCTGCGCATCGCTTGGCGTCGATCGGATTTCCGGCGATCTCGACCGGCATCTATCGCTTCCCGCCCGATCGCGCCGCGCGCATCGCGGTGGGAACGGTCGCGGCAGAACTAGCGGCCGCGCCGCGCAGCATCGGCCACGTCGTGTTCTGCTGCTTCGCGCAAGCCGCCGCCGATCATCACATCGCCGCGTTCGCCGGCCTCGGGCTGGCTTAAGGCGCCCGCAAGCGCCCGGCCAGAAAGCGCCGGCGCGCAATGCTGCATTGCAATGATTGCATAGGCAAGTATATAAGCCTCCTTATATTATGCAGCGATCATTTGAGGTAGCACAAAAGCGGGAGGCGCATTTGCTGCCGCGTTCGCTCAACAGAGAATTTGCTTTCACTCTCAATGACGTAGCACGCATGTTGCGGACCTACGCGGATTACAAGGCCGCGCAGTTCGGTATTACGCGCGCTCAATGGGTCGTGCTGGTGCGGGTCGATCGCTCAGAGGGCCTGAAGCAGTCGGAGCTGGCGGAGATATTGGACCTGCAGCCGATTTCGCTGACGCGCCTCCTCGACAAGCTTTGTGAGTGCGGCCTTATCGAGCGGCGGCCCGATCCGATCGACCGCCGCGCCAAGCGGCTGTTCCTCACGCCTACGGCGCATCCGCTCCTGGAAAAACTCGGCGATCTCGGCGAGAGCCTGATGGCGACGGCGCTCGCCGGCGTCGAGCGCGAGAGCGTCGAACGGATGGTCGCGCAGCTCGACATTGTAAAAGAGAATCTGCGCCAGGCGATCCAGCAGCGGCCAGGCGGCGACGCGGCGGGAGAGCGCCGCTATGGCTGAAGCGCTGCGCAAATCCGTATTGCCCGTCGCCGATGAGCTGCCGGAAGGCCCGCGGCCGCTGGCGCCGGCGCCTGTCTCGGAACCGCGCAATGAGAAACAAACCGCCGCCGCGGAAGAACGTCGCAGGCTAAGGCGCCGCGATTGGACACGCTGGGGATTGTTCGCGCTATTGCCGCTTGTGCTCCTCGTCGGCTGTTATTGGTACGTCAGCGGCGGCCAGATCATGTCGACCGACGACGCCTATGTGGAAGCCGACAAAGTCGGCGTCGCGACCGACGTATCCGGCATCGTCAAAGATGTGGACGTGCATGAGAACGAGCACGTCGGGGCGGGGCAGGTTCTCTATCGCCTGGATCCTTTGCAATTTCAGATCGCGCTCGACAACGCCAAGGCCAACCTGGCGCAGACCGCGCTGAGCATCGAGGCGATGAAGCAGGACTATAAGCGCATGCTCAGCGACGTTGCCGCGCAGCAGTCACTGGTCGATTTCGATCGGACGACCTACGACAGCGACGCGCTGCTTTTGCGTACCCATACCGTTTCCCAGGCCGTTTTCGATCAGGCGCAAGCCACCCTCGGCAACGACAAGAACAAGCTCGAGTCGCTCCGCCAGCAAGCGCAAGTGCAGCTCGCGCGGCTGTCCGGCAATCCGAACATCGAGGTCACGCAGCACCCGCAATATCTGCAGGCCAAGGCGCAGGTCGACGAGGCGCAGCGCCAGCTCGATCATACGGTGATTACTGCGCCGTTCGCCGGGATCGTAACCGATGTGCCGGCGATCGCGCCGGGAAAATACCTCGCGGCCTCGACGACGGCCTTTTATTTGGTCGATACCGATCACGTCTGGGTCGATGCCGAACCGAAGGAAACCGAGTTGACCTACGTGCGATCCGGCCAGCCGGTGACGGTGACGGTCGACACCTACCCGAACCGGGAATGGCACGGCACCGTCGAAAGCATCAGCCCGGCCGCGGCCCAGGAGTTCGCACTTCTTCCGGCGCAGAACACCAGCGGCAACTGGGTCAAGGTCGTGCAGCGCGTGCCGATGCGCGTTCGCGTCGATACGACCGACAAGAATGTGCCGCCGCTGCGCGCCGGCATGAGCGTCGAAATCGATGTCGACACCGGCCATGCGCGCGGCCTTCCGCACTTTTTGACCTCTATCTTTTAGCCGGCGCGTCATGGCTTCCGAAACGACCGCAGAAATCGGCGGCCCTCGCGCGGCAATCACCGTCTGCGTGATCCTCGCGACGCTGATGCAGGCGCTCGATACGACGATCGCCAATGTGGCGCTGCCCTACATGCAGGGCACCGTGTCGGCGAGCCAGGAGCAGATCGATTGGGTGCTGACGTCCTACATCGTCGCCGCCGCGATCATGACGCCGCCGACCGGCTTTCTCGCCGGGAAGTTCGGCATCAAGCGGCTGTTCCTCGTCGCCATCGGCGGCTTCACGCTCGCCTCGATGCTGTGCGGCATGGCGTCCTCGCTCGACCAGATCGTGCTGTTCCGCGTCCTGCAAGGCGCCTTTGGCGCGGCGTTGGTGCCGCTCTCGCAGTCGGTGCTGTTCGGCATTTATCCGCGTGAACGGCAGGGTTTCGCCATGGCGCTGTTCGGCGTCGGCGTGATGATCGGCCCGGTGCTGGGTCCGGTGCTCGGCGGCTGGCTGACCGAAGATTACAGTTGGCGCTGGGTCTTCTACATCAATCTTCCGATCGGCATTCTCGATTTTATCGGCATCCTGCTGTTCCTGCCGGAATCGCCGCGCAGTCCGGTCGGTAAACTCGATTGGTTCGGCTTCGGCACTTTGAGCCTGACGCTCGGCGCCCTGCAACTCATGCTCGATCGCGGCGAGCTGAAAGATTGGTTCAGTTCCGGCGAAATCGTCATCGAGGCGATCGTCGCCGCTTGCGCATTTTATCTATTCATCGTCCATACGTTCACGGTCGAAAAACCGTTCGTGCGGCCCTCGATGTTCCGCGATCCGAATTTCGCGGCCGGGATGCTTTTCATCGTCATGATCGGCCTGACCTATTACGCGTCGATGGCGCTGCAGCCGCCGTACCTTCAGGAGCTGATGAATTATCCCGTCGTCTCGGCGGGCATCATCATGGGGCCGCGCGGCGTCGGAACCATGGCTTCGATGCTGATCGTCGGCCGCCTGGTCGGGCGCGCCGATACGCGCATTCTGCTCGGCATCGGCCTCTCGCTCACGGCATGGTCGTTCTACAAAATGACGGGTTGGACGCCGGACGTTTCGCAGGAATCGATCGTCGGCGTCACCATGGTTCAAGGCTTCGGCCTCGGCTTTCTGTTCGTGCCGCTGAGCGCGGCGACGTTATCGACGCTGCCGTTGCAGGAGAGGACCGAAGGCGCCGGCCTCTACAGTCTCTTTCGAAACATCGGCTCCAGCATCGGCATCTCGGTGGTGAACGCGTTGCTGATCCGAAACACCCAAGTCAATCACGCCGACATCGCGCAGAATGTCACCGCGGTGAACCGTGCGCTGGAAAATCCGAACGTCGCCCATTTCTGGAACCCGGCGGTCGCCGCCGGCCGCGCGGCGCTCGACGCCGTCATCACCCAGCAGGCGCAGATCATCGCCTATATCGACGACTACAAGCTGTTGATGATCGCGACGCTCGCCGTAATCCCGCTGCTCGCGGTGTTCAGAAAGCCGGCGAGGAGCGCCGCCGCTGAGCCGGTTGTGACGGCGGCGTGACTGGCTCCCGCTCGTCCCCGCAACCCGCCGTAGCTCCGAAGGAGCGTAGGCGGGTCGCGGGAATGAGCGGAAAAAGCCAGCCCGCGTCTACTCCGCCGCGCCCGCGGCTTCGCGCGCCTCGCCGGCCTCCGCCTTCTGCTTGGCTTCAAGGTCCTCGCCGGTCGCTTGGTCGACGACCTTCATCGACAGCCGCACCTTGCCGCGCTCGTCGAAGCCGAGCAGCTTGACCCTCACCTTGTCGCCTTCCTTGACGACGTCGGTAGTCTTCTGCACGCGGCGCGGCGCCAGTTGGCTGATGTGTACCAATCCGTCCTTGGCGCCGAAGAAGTTCACGAAGGCGCCGAAGTCCATCACCTTGACGACGGTGCCCTCGTAGATGTGGCCGACCTCGGGCTCGGACGCGATCGATTTGATCCAATTGATCGCCGCCTTGATCGACTCGGCCTTTGCGGAGGCGATCTTGATCGTGCCGTCGTCCTGAATGTCGATCTTGGCGCCGGTCTTTTCCACGATCTCGCGGATCACCTTGCCACCGGAGCCGATGACCTCGCGGATCTTGTCGACCGGAATCTGCATCACCTCGATGCGCGGAGCATGCTCGCCGAGCTCGGCGCGGGCATGCGTGAGCGCCTTGCTCATCTCGCCGAGGATGTGCATGCGGCCATCCTTCGCCTGGGCGAGTGCAATGCGCATGATCTCTTCGGTGATGCCGGCGATCTTAATATCCATCTGCAGCGACGTTACGCCACGTTCGGTGCCGGCGACCTTGAAATCCATATCGCCGAGATGGTCCTCGTCGCCGAGAATGTCGGAAAGGACGGCGAAGCGCTCTTCCTCTTTGATGAGACCCATGGCGATGCCGGCCGTCGGCCGCTTCAGCGGCACGCCGGCATCCATCAGCGACAGCGACGTGCCGCACACCGTCGCCATCGAGGACGAGCCGTTCGACTCGGTGATCTCGGAGACCACGCGGATCGTGTAAGGGAACTCGGTCTTTTCCGGCAGAACGGGATGTATCGCGCGCCAAGCGAGTTTGCCGTGGCCGATTTCGCGCCGGCCGGGAGCGCCGATGCGCCCGGTCTCACCGACCGAGAACGGCGGGAAGTTGTAGTGCAGCAGGAACGATTCCTTGTAGGTGCCCTGCAGCGCGTCGATCCACTGCTCGTCTTCGCCGGTGCCGAGCGTTGCCACGACCAGCGCCTGGGTCTCGCCGCGGGTGAACAGTGCGGAACCGTGGGTGCGCGGCAACACGCCGACCTCGCACACGATGGGACGGACAGTTTTTACGTCGCGGCCGTCAATGCGATTGCCGGTGTCGAGGATGTTCCAGCGCACGATCTTGGCTTCGAGATCCTTGAACGCGCCGGCGACCTGAAGCTTCGGATATTTCGGGCTCTCGGCTCCCGCCGGGAGGAAATGACCCATTGCGCGCTCTTTCGCGGCGTCGACCGCCTTATGACGCTCTATCTTGTCGGCGATCGCATAAGCGGCGCGCAATTCCTTTTCGAGCAGGCCGCGCATTTCGCTTTCGAGCGCCGCATTGTCGGGCCGATTAAGCTCGCGCGGTTCCTTGGCGGCGTTCTCGGCGAGCCGGATGATCGCCTCGATCACCGGCTGGAAATGGCGGTGGCCGAACATCACGGCGCCGAGCATGACGTCCTCGGACAGTTCCTTGGCCTCTGACTCCACCATCAGCACCGCGTCCTGCGTGCCGGCGACGACGAGATCGAGCTGACTCTCGGTCATCTCGTCGATCTGCGGGTTGAGCACGTATTCGCTGTTGATGAAGCCGACGCGGGCGGCGCCGATCGGGCCCATGAACGGCGCGCCCGACAGGGTGAGCGCCGCGGAGGCCGCGACCATCGCCACAATGTCGGGATCGTTTTCGAGGTCGTGCGACAGGACGGTCACGATGACTTGCGTGTCGCAGCGCCAGCCGTCGGCGAACAGCGGACGCACCGGGCGGTCGATCAGGCGGGAGACCAGCGTCTCCTTTTCGGTCGGACGGCCCTCGCGCTTGAAGTAACCGCCGGGGATACGGCCCGCGGCGTAATACTTTTCCTGGTAGTTGCAGGTCAGCGGCAGGAAATCGATGCCTTCCTTCGGCTCCTTGGCCGCGACGACGGTCGCGATGACGGTGGTGTCGCCGTAGGAAGCGAACACCGCTCCGTCGGCCTGGCGGGCTATCCTGCCGGTTTCTAGCGTGAGCTTGCGGCCGCCCCAGTCAAGTTGCACACGATGGGTGTCGAACATTGCGATTGTCTCTCATGGTTTTCGCGGGAAGTGCGAAAGCCATAAGCAAGACGGCGAGATGCTGTCGGCGCAGCGGGGCTGCAAAGCCTTTCAGCGTCCGGCGATCCTGCCATGGCCTTCGAACCTTCCCTTGGGTTAGGAACGGGCGAAGGCCCGCTCCACAAATCGGCAGCATTGCCGCCGGGCAAAGAGCGGGCGCCTGACGCGCTCCGCGCCCTACCCTCCCCCGCACGCGGGGGAGGGTAGGGTGGGGCAAGGCTTTCCGCGCGCGAACGTGTCAACGGCGGATACCCAGCCGTTCGATCAACTCCTTGTATCGCGCCTCGTCGGTGCGATGCAGATAGTCGAGAATTTGGCGACGCTGCGACACGAGCTTGAGAAGCCCGCGCCGCGAGTGGTTGTCCTTGATGTGGGTCTTGAAGTGATCCGTCAGGTTGTTGATCCGCTCGGAAAGCAGCGCAACCTGGACTTCGGGCGAACCGGTGTCCCCGGACTTGACGGCGTACGTCTTGATAACCTCCGCCTTACGCGCGGTCGTGATCGACATCGTCATGTAACCTTTCCGCCGGCTCGACCAACGATGCCGGCCAAATTGAACACGCGCTTGGGGACGATTTCGCCGCGGTCCACTTCGGCGATGGCCAAGATTTCGCCACCGCAAGCGACCTGAACGATACCGCGGAAAATGGACGCGTCCCGTCCGCGCAACAAAACGGCTTGGCCACGCTTAAGCCTTGCCGCATCTGCCGGGCTCACGGCCAGCGCCGGGATGTCGTCCAGCGCGGTCTCGATCGGCAGGAGCATGTCGGCGAGGCCTTGGTTTTGCTCGCCGGCGGCCGCTCTATGGCATAAAGCCTCGATCCGTTCCAGCGAAATCATGTTGCCCTCGCCGAACGGTCCGACCCGGCCGCGGCGGAGCGCGCAGACGTGGCCGAGCGTGCCGAGAGCGCGGCCGAAATCGCGGGCGAGCGAGCGCACATACGTGCCCTTGCCGCATTCGGCCGCGAGAACCGCATGATCCGGGCCGGGAGTATCCTTAAGTTCGAGCCGGTAAATCTCGACCGCGCGCGGCTTGAGCTCAACCGCTTCGCCGTCGCGCGCCAGATCGTAGGCGCGCTCGCCGCCGATCTTCACGGCCGAGAAGCGCGGCGGCACCTGCGCGATCGTACCGATGAATCGCGGCAGGAGGGCGCGGATCGCCGCGGCATCGGGGCGCAACGCGCTCGACGCCACAACACGGCCTTCGGCGTCGTCGGTGTCGCGTTCCTCGCCCCAGCGAATGGTAAACAGATACGTTTTGCGGCCGTCAACCACGAAGGGCACGGTCTTGGTCGCTTCGCCGAGCGCGATCGGCAAGCAGCCCGACGCCAGCGGATCGAGCGTGCCGGCGTGCCCGACGCGCTTGGCGCCGAACAGGCGCTTGATGACCGACACGGCATGCGTCGAGGTCATGCCGACCGGCTTGTCGAGCACGATCCAGCCGTGCACGTCGCGCTTCTTGTTCTTCTTGGCGGCTTGCGGGCCGTCTTGCGCGGCAGGGTCGGGCGGGGGAGCATCGGCGTTTGCGAGGCGCGTTAAGTCATTCATTGTCATTCTCATGCGCCAAGTCGCGCTCATGCGCCAAGTCGCGCTCATGCGCCAAGTCGCGCTCATGCGCTAAGTCGCGCCGTACCTGCGGCGTTCGCAAAAGCTTCTCGATCCGTTCCGCTTCGTCGAATCGCTCGTCGATGCGGAACCGGATCTCGGGTGCAAATTTCAGGTTAACGCGGCGCGCGATCTCGCCGCGCACGTACCTCTTGTTACGGTCGAGCGCTTCAAGCACTTGCTCTTCATCGCGGCCGCCGAGCGGCATGATGTAGATGGTGGCGAGCCGCAGATCGGGGCTCATGCGCACCTCGGGAACCGTGATTATGTGCGCCGCAATCACCGGATCGTGGACCTCGCCGCGCGAAAGCATGGCGGCGAACTCGTGGCGGATCAATTCCCCGACGCGGAGCTGGCGCTGGGAGCCGCCAGTGCGGTCTTGCGGGTGATTGCGTGACTTCATTGCGGCGTGTGCGCCCTCAGGCCATAGAAGAGGCATCAGCTTTCGATCGTATATAGTGAGCAAGTTCTGCGGCGGCATGGGGCGATGGCAGTGCGAGCCTCGGCACAACGATCACCTCCGCCCGGCTGATCGAGAGAAACGGGTAGTCCTTGGTCGCCAGGATATGCACCACCGACGGCCACGGAATCCGTCCTTCGAGGTCGCCGTATTTCGAGCGAATGCCGTCGTCGCCGAACGTAAGCGTGACGTCCTTGTTGGCCGCGCTATAGCGCGGAAAAATCCAACGCGCCAAAGCCCGGTCGCCGAGAAATTCGCCGAGGGGTGGGGTGAGAACCATGATCAAAAACACGATGCCGGAGGTAATGAGGTCGACCTGCAGATCAAATGACCATGAGAGGACGCCGAGCAGATTGATCAGCACCACGAAGAACAGGCCGAAGCAGGCATAGCGGCCCCAGCGGCCGAGACGTCCGAGCAGACTTAGCGACCGCTGCGCGCGGATAAGCGCAATATAGTCGTTGCGGCCGTAACGATAGGTGACCGTATGGTCCATAGTCGTGTGATCGGTGGCTGGGCTGCGCCGAGCGAGCAGCGGTGCTCGGATGTGAGTTGGCTCACAGCGTCCGCTGCACGCTTTCCACCCGGTAGCATTCGATGACGTCGCCGGCCTTCATGTCCTGGTAATTCTCGAATGCCATGCCGCATTCCTGGCCGGCGACGACTTCGCGCGCGTCGTCCTTGAACCGCTTGAGCTGCGACAGCTTGCCTTGATGCACGACCACGTTGTCGCGGATTAGCCGCACATTGGCGCCGCGCTCGACGGTGCCGTCGGTGACGCGGCAGCCGGCGACGTTGCCGACCTTCGAGACTTTGAAGACTTCCAGAATGGTGGCGTTGCCGAGCAGGGTCTCGCGCAGCGTCGGCGCCAGCATTCCCGACATCGCCTTCTTCACGTCGTCGACGAGGCTGTAGATGATGTCGTAATAGCGGATCTCGATGCCGGCCTGCTCGGCGGCTTCGCGCGCTTCCTTATGGGCGCGGACGTTAAAGCCGATGACAACCGCGCCGGATGCTTCCGCCAGCGTCACGTCGGATTCGGTGATGGCGCCGGCGCCGGAGAAAATTATGCGCGCGACTACTTCCTCGGTGGAAAGTTTCTCCAGCGCGCCGACAATCGCTTCGACCGAGCCTTGCACGTCGCCCTTGATCACGAGCGGGAATTCCTTGCGCCCGGAGGTCTTGAGCTGACTCATCATCTGCTCGAGCGAGCCGCGCATGCCGGTCTGCCGCGCCGCCATTTTTTCGCGTTTTTGCCGCTCGCGGTACGCGGTGATCTCGCGCGCTCGCGCCTCGGTGTCGACGACGGCGAGGCGGTCGCCCGCTTCCGGCGTGCCGTTGAAGCCCAGAACTTCCACCGGCATCGACGGTCCGGCGGCCACGACGGAGTGGCCGGTATCGGACACGAGTGCGCGTACCCGGCCCCATTCGGAACCGGCGACAACGATATCGCCGGGCTTGAGCGTGCCGCGCTGCACCAGGACGGTCGCTACCGGGCCGCGGCCGCGGTCGAGCCGCGCCTCGATCACCGTACCTTCGGCCGGCCGGTTCGGGTTCGCCTTGAGCTGGAGGATTTCCGCCTGCAACGCGATCACGTCAAGCAGCCTGTCGAGATTGGTCTTCTCTTTGGCGGAAACATCGACCTCGAGCACGTCGCCGCCGAGCGATTCGACCTGGATCTCGTGCTGTAAGAGTTCGGTCCGCACGCGCTCGGGCTTGGCGTCGGGCTTGTCGATCTTGTTGATCGCCACGATGATCGGCACGTTCGCCGCCTTGGCGTGTTGGATCGCTTCCACCGTCTGCGGCATGACGCCGTCGTCGGCCGCGACCACCAGCACCACGATATCGGTGATCTTGGCGCCGCGTGCGCGCATCGCGGTGAATGCAGCATGGCCGGGCGTATCGATGAAGGTGACGCGGCCGCCCGACGGCGAGGTGACCTGATAGGCGCCGATGTGCTGGGTGATGCCGCCGGCTTCGCCGGCCGCCACTTCGGTCGAGCGGATGGCGTCAAGCAGCGACGTCTTGCCGTGATCGACATGGCCCATGATGGTGACGACGGGCGCGCGCGGCTGCAATTTGGCCGGATCGTCCGCAACGTCGAACATGCCTTCCTCGACGTCCGCCTCGGAGACGCGGCGCACCGTGTGACCAAGCTCCTCGGCGATCAGTTGGGCGGTATCGGCGTCGATCGTATCCGTGCTGGTCGCCATGTGGCCCTGCTTCATGAGAAGCCGCACCACGTCGACGGAGCGCTCGGACATGCGATTGGCCAATTCCTGAATGGTGATCGTTTCGGGAATTGTCACTTCGCGGACGATCTTTTCCTTCGGCTCGGCGTCGCGCAGGCCGCTCCTGCGCCGCTCACGGCGGCGGAAGGCGGCGTCGGAGCGTTCACGCACTTCGTCGGCGGAAAACGCGGTAACGACGGTAAGCTGGCGGCGGCGCTTTTCACTGCCGCTGCGTTGCGGCTTGGGTGCGGGGGCAGCCCGTAGGCCTGCGCCGCCGGCGCCGCGGCGCGGGCGTGGCGCTTCCTCTTCCTCTTCGAGATTGACGCGAGCGGCGCCCGGTTTTGCCAAAGTGGCCTCGGCCCCGAAGCGCTTGTTAGCGACCTCTGTGGCCTTTTGCTTTGTCTTGTCCTCGTGAGCGCGGCGTTCCGCTTCCTGTAATTTGCGCGCTTCCGCCTCGGCGCGCTCTTTTTGTTCGGCGGCCTTTTTGATCCGAACAACCTCGGCTTCTTGCTCGGCGCGCTTACGCTCTTCCACTTCGACCTGTTCCGCTTTGTCGAGCGCGGTGGCGCGGGCGTTGAGCTCCGCTTGGGTGAGCGGGCGCAGCACCACGCCGGGCTTGGGCTGCGAGGTAACGACCGAAGGGGCCGCTTCGCCAGCCGCCGGAGCTTTACGGGGCGTGAGGCGCTTAAGGACTGCGCCGCGATCCTGGGCCGCGGCGGCGTCCGTCTTGGCCTCGCCCGGGGCGGCGACGCGCCGTTTGACCTTTTCGACAACGACCGCTTTGCTGCGACCATGGCTGAAACTTTGCCGCACAACGCCCTGCTCGACGCCGCCGCGCTTAAGCGTCAGCGTCTTCGTCGAGGCCACACTCAGCTTTTCACCGGTATTCTTGGTCGTTTCAGTCATACGCATCCGTATAAGCGGCCGGGTTAGTGCACTGCACCCTTGCCGGCCTGATTGCAACGATCGCCCGCACCGCCGGTCCGATACCGTTCAAGGCGCCGCGAACGCGACAAAAACGTGTCGCTGGCGGTGCCGGCGAGCAACGCAGCATGTATCACATTTGGCCGGCTCAATGCCAAATCCAATTGCGCCGAGGTCAGGAATTCAATCACAGAGAGCGATTTGCCCGGCTGGCGGCGGACGATGGCATCGAGCTTGCGAACGCCCTCGGATGAAGCTTCTGCCGCATGCAGGAGCGCGACCACGTTCTCGCGCTCCAGCGCCGCCGCAGTCCTGGTAAAGCCTACCGCGGCCAGCCCGGCCATGGCCGCCATCGCCAGCGCATCGAGTGCCGCCCGTTGCAAGAGCCGCTCCGTCCGGGCGGCGAGGTCCGCCGGCAGCCGAAGGTCCCGCTTGAAACCGCGGGCGAAAGCTTTGCGCTTGATCGCCTCCTCGATCGCGTCGTGCGTTGCGGTCACCCACACGCCTCGGCCCGGCAGCTTGCACTTGAGGTCGGGGACCACCTCGCCGTCGGGCGCGACGACGAACCGGATCAAGTCCGCGACCGGCCGCACCGTGCGCGTGGCGACACAAAGGCGTTCGCGCTCGCGCGTGTGCGGCCCGCTGTCGAGTTCGCGGCCGTCTTCGCCGTGCCGGGCCTCGGCGGTCATGCGTTTATTCGGCTCCCTTTAGGCCTGTACCTCTACCGCTGGCGCCTCTTCAACGGGCGGCGGCGCCAGATCGGCCTCGGTGATCCAACCGGCCGTCAGCCGCGCTTGCATGATGATCGCTTCGGCCTCCTCGCGCGTAACATCGAAGCTGTCGAGAATGCCTGCTTGGCGGACGGCTTCGCCGTCCTTACGCTCGGTCCAGCCGGCGAGGTCGTCGGTGGCGCAGCCGGCAAGGTCCTCCACCGTCTTGATGTCGTTCTCGCCGAAGCGCACCAGCATGGCGGTGGTGACGCCCGGTACTTCCTTGAGCGCGTCCTCGACCCCAAGCTCCTTGCGCTTTGCGTCCAGTTCGGCCTCGATTTTGGCGAGGTGATCCCGCGCCCGCGTTTGCAGCTCGCGTGCGGTGTCCTCATCGAAGCCTTCGATGCTGGCGATTTCCTTCAAATCCACCAAGGCCAAGTCCTCGACCGAGTTGAAGCCTTCCGAGGCCAGCAATTGTCCGATCACTTCGTCGACGTTGAGAGCATCGATGAAAATGCGCGTGCGGTTTTCGAATTCGGCCTGGCGGCGTTCCGACTCCTCCTGCTCGGTGAGAATATCGATGTCCCTGCCGGTAAGCTGCGACGCCAGCCGCACGTTCTGGCCGCGCCGGCCGATGGCGAGCGAAAGCTGTTGATCGGGGACCACGACTTCGATGCGGTCGCGTTCCTCGTCGATCACCACCTTGCTGACTTCGGCGGGCGCCAGCGCGTTGACCACGAAGGTAGCGATTTCCTGCGACCACGGGATGATGTCGATCTTTTCGCCTTGCAGCTCATTGACCACCGCCTGCACGCGCGAGCCGCGCATGCCGACGCAGGCGCCGACCGGATCGACCGAAGAATCGCGAGAAACCACGGCGATCTTGGCGCGCGAGCCCGGATCGCGGGCGACCGCCTTCACCTCGACGATTTCGTCGTAGATTTCCGGCACTTCCTGCGCGAACAGCTTCGCCATGAATTCCGGGTGAGTGCGCGAGAGGAAGATCTGCGGCCCGCGCTGCTCGCGGCGGACGTCGTAGATATAGGCGCGGACGCGGTCGCCATTGCGGAACACCTCGCGCGGCAGCAATTCGTCGCGCCGGACGATGGCTTCGCCGCGGCCGAGATCGACGACCACGTTGCCGTATTCGACCCGCTTGACGATGCCGTTGACGATGTCGCCGATGCGATCCTTGAATTCGTCGTATTGACGGTCGCGTTCGGCCTCGCGCACCTTCTGCACGATCACTTGCTTGGCCGATTGCGCGGCAATGCGCCCGAACGGAAGCGGCGGCAGCGGATCGGCGATGGTGTCGCCGATCTGGGCGGCGGGATGGCGCCTGCGCGCCTCTTCAAGGCTGATCTGGATTGCCGGATTATCGACGGTCTCGACCACCAGCATGTGGCGCGAGAGGTGAAGCTCTCCGCTCTTCGCATCGATCTCGGCGCGCACTTCGGTTTCGCTGCCGTAGCGCGAACGCGCCGCCTTGGCGATCGCGTCCTCCATGGCGGCGAGCACGATTTTTCGATCGATCGCCTTTTCTCTCGCCACGGCGTCGGCGATCTGTATCAGTTCGAGCTTATTGGCGCTTACCGTCGCCATGGTCAGTCTCCATCGGGTTGAGTTGCGCGCCGGTCTTGCTCCAACGCGGCGTTGACGTGTTTGTCTCGGCGCGGGAATTTCCGCTCCGCGCCTCGCATTTGCTTTTTGCGCTCACCGCGCTTGCTTCGCCGCAGCGATTCGGCAACGAGCGCATCGGTGAGCATGAGCCTTGCTTCCATCATGTCGTCGATCCGCAGCAAAATTTCGGCATGCTCTCCTGCCGCCGTCTCGCCGCTGCGAAGCCGCACGCATTCACCTTCGGTGCCGCTAAGTTCGCCGCGGAACCGGCGGCGGCCGTCGATGGGAGCAAGCATTTCCACTTGGGCGACATGGCCGGCATAGCGGTCGAAATCCGAACGCCGCACCAGCGGCCGGTCGATGCCCGGAGAGGAAACCTCCAGCCGATAGGACCCTTCGATCGGATCGGCGGCGTCAAGCACAGGCGAGAGCGCCCGCGACGCCGTTTCGCAGTCCTCGATGCTCATGGTGCCGTCCGGCCGTTCGGCCATGACCTGCACCGTGCAACCGGCAAAACCCGAAATACGCACGCGCACCAGCCGATAGCCGAGCCCGGCGAGCACCGGCTCGGCGACAGCGGCGACGCGCGCCGCCCGCCCCGGCTCGGTTATGAGCCGCTTCTCGTCGGCAAAGGTGGTGGACCTATCGTCCATTCTCTAAGGCCATTTATGCTAGCGAATGTGTCCGGCATAGAGAGGCCGGTGCTCAGGTAACAAAAAAGAGCGGGCCCCGGGGGAACCCACTCTCAAAGCCGCTCGGATCAACCGACCGTTATGAGGTATCCATGACGGATATCCCAAATATAGCGTTCCGCCGGGCCGAGGCAAGGGCCTTTCAGGGCCTTTCAGGGCCTTTCAGGGCCTTTCAGGGATCGGTAATCAGTAATCACTAATTAATTACGCGCCGAAAGGCGCTGACAACTGACCTCCGATCGCTGATTACTGATCCCATGTTACTGATCTCATGGCCGCCGCACTTTCGCTGATCCCGGAACTCGAAAAGGTCGTCCAGCACGGCTCGCGCGAAAAGCGCGCCGAGACGCTGCAGCGCATTACGACGCTCTTCCTCGACGGGGCCGGCACTTACAATGACGAGCACGTCGACCTGTTCGACGACGTGTTCGGACTGCTGATCGAGGAGATCGAGAGCAAGGCACGCGCAGAGCTTTCGACCCACTTGGCGCCGGTAACGAACGCGCCGGCGAGAGTATTGCGGACGCTCGCCAATGACGACGATATCGCCGTCGCCGGCCCGGTGCTCAAGCTGGCGCCGCGGCTGCCGGAAGCCGATCTGGTCGATGTTGCCAAGTCGAAGAGCCAGGCCCATCTGCAGGCAATCTCGGCGCGCCCGGTGCTCGGCGAAGCGGTCACCGACGTGCTGGTGGGGCGCGGCGATCGCGATGTGGCGCGGCGCGTCGCCGGCAATCGCGGCGCCCGCATTTCCGCGACGGGCTTTTCCCGCCTGGTCAAACGCGCCGCAGACGACGGCGTTCTGGCCGAGAAGGTCGGGTTGCGGCCCGATATCCCTCCACCGATGTTCCGCGAATTGCCGATGCGTGCCACGGCGGTCGTGCATAAGCGCCTGCTCGCCTCGGCCGCTCCCGATGTGAAGGCCGAAATTGGCGATGTGCTCACAAAGGTCGCCAAAGAAGTCGGCGCGCGCGTCGGCCCGCGCGATTACAGCGCGGCGCAGCGCGTCGTGCTCAACCTGAGCCGGGCCGGTGAGATGAACGAGGCGGCTTTGGCCGCCTTTTGCAGCGACGGCAAATACGAGGAGGTGGTGGCCTCTCTCGCAGCGCTCGGCAAGGTGCCGATCAATGTGGTCGATCGGCTGATGGGCGGCGAGCGGCCCGATCCGGTCTTGATCCTGTGCAAGGCGGTGGGTCTCGGCTGGCCGACCGTGACGGCCATTTTTCTGGTGCGTTCGGGCGGAACAGGCACTTCGAGCCAGGTGCTCGATGAGGCCTTCGCCAATTACAGCCGGCTCTCGGCCTCGACTGCGCAGCGCGTGGTGCGTTTCTGGCAGGTCCGGCAGGACAAATAATCGTGTTTCCCGGAAGCGGTGCAGTGTGCGGTAGTGCACCGCTGTTCCGGAATCGTCCCAAACTCAGAGTTTGTAACGGTCCCGGTTCTGCAGCGCACCATTCCGCTACGCTCCATGCTGCGCCGCGCCCGGGAAACAGGGTTATACCAGGCTTCAGAATGATTGACCGATGGTGGCCCAATCACGCGTGGCGATTGAAGTGATGCGTCCGACTTCGGCGAGGAGTTTGCGCCAGGCGTCCTGACAGGCGTCGAGGATAGCGGTGTAGCT
>Ga0207416_1000531_pt1 | contig 64049 bp, 64 predicted proteins | sample PaiPotPPM11metaG_FD_184107 | JGI IMG/M metagenome (GOLD analysis project Ga0207416, IMG submission 184107) | Iron sulfur acid spring bacterial and archeal communities from Banff, Canada, to study Microbial Dark Matter (Phase II) - Paint Pots PPM... ... | reverse complement strand
ATCATAACCTGTTCTTCCAGCGCTCACCCGCCGGCCGCACCGCCGAGCGGCGGCCGCTGGTAAGAACTTAAATGACAAGATGATACCCTCTAGGGTAAGGTCCTTAGATGACTTGACAGGCGAAACCAGGCTCTGACCGCGAACGGCTCCGAATTTCACAGGACTGGTGGTAACTTGTGGACGGTATGAGCACTTATCCACACATTCGCACTCCCATGTTGCCTCCTTGGCGGGTTTGGGCCGGATTCTTAACACGTTCCGGGTTTTTCCGGCCCGCCGGCAGGAGTCCGATCATATTGTCCACAATCTTTTCCACACCTGTGGATAACGTGGTTCACCCGCTGTTATCCGCGCGGTACACACCCTGCACACTGCATGCGCGACGACGGCCGCGCGTGACCGCTGAAAAGACCGCGATCATCTCTCCACAGAGTTGACCGCATCACGGCATTTCAGCGGCATGCTCGAAAAGTGCGCGACGTGTGCGCAAACAAAAGGAGGGCACCCGCGTGCGGCCAATTTTTCGTGCGCACGCGGAGGAGTCGCATAGATGCAGGACTTCTTTCTGCGGCTCGTGTCTCAACAGGGAGATGAGACGGCACACGAGGCGCAGGCGCCCGAAGTTCGCGTAGCGATCTACGATTCGCCGCTCGCGCCGCCGCAGGTCGTCACCCTATCGTCTGATGACTTCAACCAGCTCATCGGCGAATTGTCCGCACGAACGCACAGTTACGCGCGCGAACGGGGCGGCCGCATCCCCTTTGTAGTCATCAAGGAGATCATCGAGAACTTGATTCACGCCTATTTCAAGGACGCGGTCGTCACGATCATGGGTGACGGGAACACGATCCGGATCTCGGATCAGGGGCCGGGCATTCCGAAAGACGTGAGGGGACACGCGTTCGAGCCCGGGTACACGACGGCGACGCGTGAGATGCGGCGGTTCATCAAAGGCGTCGGCTCCGGGCTGCCGGTCGCAAAGGAACAGCTGGCGTTCCTCGGCGGCGTGATCACGATCGACGACAACCTGAGGGGCGGCACCGTCGTGACCCTGCGCGTCGGCCCGCCGTCGGGACCCGCGCCCGAGGCGGCGGCCTCTCCCCGGCACACAGCCGCGGCGGCAGCCCCGAGCGCCGCCGTACTGCGTCTCTCCGACCGGCAAAAGAAGATCCTGCTCCTGATCGCCGAGATCGGAGCGGCCGGCCCCTCGACCATCGCCAAAGAGCTCGGCATGAGCCACAGTACCGCGTTCCGCGAGCTGTCGGCGCTGCAGCAAATGCGCCTCCTGACGGTCGGCACGGCCGACCCCGGCAAGCGGACGCTGACGGAAGAGGGCGTCGCCTTTCTCGGCACCGTCTTCAAGGACTAGACGGCTAAACCGGACCACGGCATCGGCCTTACGGGAGGACGCACCGCATGGACGTACAGAGCATCACCGCCGGCCAGGTATGGCAGGAAGCCCTGACCCGGATCGAGAGCCAGCTCAGCAAGCCGAGCTTTGAAGCGTTTCTCAAGGCAATGCAGCCGATGGCGCTCGAACAGGACGTGTTTGTGTTTTCCGTGCCGAGCGCCTTCGCGAAGGAGTGGCTGGAAGGCCGCTACCGCGGCCTGATCGCGGAGACGCTCCGCGAGGTGCTCACGCGCGGCGTCGACGTGCGGTTCGTCGTGGTCGAAGGCGACTCGAACGGCCACGGGTCCCGGCAGACACTACCCATCCCGGCGCTCTCGCGCCCCGAGGCGGCCGCGCCCGGTACCGTGGGCGACATGCGTTCCCATACCGGCAAATACACGTTCGACACCTTCGTCGTCGGCGCCGGCAACCGGTTCGCCCACGCGGCCGCGCAGGCGGTCGCGGAAGCCCCGGCCCGCGCCTACAATCCGCTGTTCATCTACGGCGGAGTGGGACTGGGCAAGACTCACCTGCTCCAGGCCATCGGCCACTACGTATTGAGCCACTCGCCGGCGGCGCGCGTGATGTACGTCTCCTCGGAGCGCTTCACAAACGACCTCATCAACGCCATTCGCGACGACAAGATGGTGGAGTTCCGCCACCGCTACCGGAACGTGGACGTGCTCGCCATCGACGACATCCAGTTCCTGGCCGGAAAAGAACGGACGCAGGAAGAGTTCTTCCACACCTTCAACACGCTGCACGAATCGAGCCGGCAGCTCATCATCAGCAGCGACCGCGCGCCCCGCGAGATCCCGACGCTGGAAGACCGTCTGCGCTCGCGGTTCGAATGGGGCCTCATCGCCGACATTCAGCCGCCCGATTACGAAACCCGCGTGGCCATCCTCCGGAAGAAGGCGGAAAAGGACCGGATCGTCGTCCCCGACGAGGTCGCCCAGTACATTGCGCAGCGCATTTCGTCCAACATCCGCGAGCTCGAAGGAGCATTGAGCCGGCTTCGCGCCCACGCCGAGATGGCGCGGACGACCATTTCGGTCGAGCTCGCCGCGGACGTGCTCAAAGAGCTCCTGCCGCAGGCGCGGGTGCGTCCGGTGACAATCCCGGCGATCCAGCGGGCCGTCGCGGAGTTCTTCGGTATTCGCATCGAGGAGATGAAAGCCAAGCGCCGGACGAAGGGGGTTGCCTTTCCCCGCCAGGTTGCCATGTATCTCTGCCGGGAGATCACCGACGCCTCACTGCCGCGGATCGGCGAGGAGTTCGGCGGCCGCGACCACACGACCGTCATGCACGCGTGCGACCGGGTGAAGCGCGCCCTGCAGGAGGACGCCCACCTCAACGCCGGCGTCCAAAGTCTTGTGGAGAGCTTCCGGACAGAACGCCCTGGAGCCAGGGGATAGAATGTGCACGATCGGGGCTATATTGCCCTCCGGGTCCCCGACCAGGGGATGACCGGGATAACTCAGGCCGGCCGGTCAATTCGGACAGTCCGGTTATCCACAGGGCGAAATCGCCGTCCAATGCGCCTCTCTACCGATATTCACATAATCCACAGGTTCTACTACTACTACGACGAATCTTTATATAAGATAACTTCTCTTAGTACTACAACGAGACATTGAGGCGGGAGCTCATGGCAGCGGACATTCTGGCACCGATCACCATACAATTGTACGGTACTTGGCCCATTCCGAGCGCGGTTTCTGGCACTGTTGAGGCCAGATTCCTGGTATCGGGAGGGCGGGACCTGATCAAGCGCGCCAATGTCTCGTTGTAGTATTAGGAGGATCTAAAGGAATGCACCTCAAGTGCTCTCAAGACAATCTTTTGAGAGCGGTGCAAACCGTCGGTCGGGCCATCTCTCCCCGGGCCAGTATGCCGATTTTGGGCAATATTCTCCTCGAAACCACCAAGAATGGCGCCAAACTGGCCGCGACGGATCTCGAACTTGGGATTGAGGCTCATGTAACGGGAACCGTTACGGAAGGCGGAGCGGTGACCCTTCCCGCCCGTATCTTGACGGATATCGTGACTAATCTTCCGGCGGCACCTGTCGAGGTTATTGTTGCCGAAGGTGAGTCTAAAGCGACGATTACCTCGGAAAATGTCAGGTTCGAGATTTTGGGACTGCCGGCGACCGATTTTCCGTTGATGCCGTCCGGTGAGGGCAATGTCGTCGTAAAATTCGACGCGGGATTGCTTCGCACCATGATCCGCCAGACTAGTTTTGCGGTTTCGACGGATGAGACTCGTCCGTTTCTGACCGGTGTTTACCTTGTCGTGGAAGGCGAGCAGGGTCATCTGGTGGCAACGGACGGCGGGAGACTGGCGGTCCGGCACGCCAAAATGGGCGGTGCCGGCCGGAGCAAAGTGACCGCGATCGTCCCGAGTAAGACAATGGCCGAGCTGGTCCGTGTTCTCGGATCTGTTGAGGGTGAAGTTTCTATCGCGTCGCATGACAACCAATTGATTTTTTCGCTGCCGGGAATGCGGTTTGTGTCCCGACTTATCGCCGGGCAATTCCCAAATTACGAACAGGTGATCCCCAAGGAATTCAAGCAGCGGATTACGGTTGGTACGGAGCGGCTGCTCCGCGGCGTGCGGCGCGCCAGCATCACCGCCAAGGACTCCGCCAATGTGGTCAGGCTCAACGCCTCCGAGGGCACGCTGACGATCTCGTCCAACACCCCGGACGTCGGGAAGGCGCAAGAAGACATTGAGGTGCGCGTCGAGGGGGATGCGATCCCGGTGGCGTTCAATGCGAAGTTTCTGATGGACGCGCTCTCGAACATCGACGCACCGGACGTGCATTTCGACCTCACCGGCCCGCTCAGCCCCGGAGCGCTGCATCCCACCGACAATGCGGACTATGTCTACGTCCTCGCACCCGTCCGGGTCTACTCGTAAGCGCACCGCCCGAACGCTTGAAGTCGCGATCGAAACCGCCCGGATTACCCTCGGCGATTTTTTGAAATGGGCGGGTGCCGCCGGCACCGGCGGCCGCGCCAAGCACATGGTTCAGGCGGGCGCCGTGCAGGTGAACGGCGCCGTCGAGCGCCGGCGCGGGCGCCAGCTCGGCCCCGGCGACCGCGTGGCTGCGGAGGGAAGGGAGTACGTGATTGTGGCTCGCTGACCTCCGGCTTCGAGACTTTCGCAATTACGTCACCGCCGATCTGGCGTTCGAGGCCGGGATCACGGTGCTGGTCGGCTCCAACGCACAGGGCAAGAGCAATCTGCTCGAGAGCATTTACACCGCGGCGTTGGGCCGGAGCCCGCGGGCGTCGGCCGACGTGGAGCTGGTGCGGTTCAACCAGGATCGCGCGTACGTTCGGGCGGAGGTGCGCGATCCCCGGACCGACGTGCTTGAGGTGGCGGTCGACCGCACGACCGGCGAGAAGCGCATGAAGATCAACGGCGCCGTCGTGCAGCGGGGGCAGCTGCTCGGACGGATGGCGGTCGTGATGGCCGGTCCGCTCGACGGGGATGTTATTCGCGGCGCTCCCGGGGCGAGGCGCCGCGTGATGGACGCGGCGCTGAGCCAGGCGAGTCCGTCGTATTATTTCGCGCTCACGCGGTATCTGCGGGTTGTGCGTCAGCGCAACCGGTTGTTGATCGAGGGCGCCGGCGGGCCGGCGCTCCAGCCGTGGGACGAGCAGCTCGTCGCCTTGGGGGCGACGCTGGTTGAGCGCCGGCGCGGTTTCGTGCGGGCGCTCGCCGCGCGGGCCGCGAAGCGGCACGCGCGTGTGGCGGACGGATCCGAGCAACTCGAGGTGACGTACGCGTGTACGGCGGATGATCCCGATGCCTCGGGAGCGATGCCGGCCGGCACGGCCGGATCCGATGCGGATGCGCTGGCGCGCGCGCTCGCGAGGCGCCGCGGCGAAGAACTCCACCGGCGGACCACGCTCGTCGGGCCGCACCGGGACGATCTCCGGATCACCGTGAACGGAATCGATCTTCGGACCTTCGGCTCTCGGGGCCAGCAGCACACCGCCGCGCTCAGCCTGCGGCTCGGCGAGGTGGAACTGCTGCGGGACGAGCTTGGCAGCTGGCCGGTCCTTTTGCTGGACGACGTGCTCGCCGATCTCGATCCGTCGCGGCAGGTGCTGCTGCTGCGGGAGATCGAGGGCCCGCAGGTGTTGTTGACGCACACCGTCGCGCCGCCCGAGGCCGGCGTGCCGCTCCGCACGTTCGTCGTCCGGGACGGTGCGATTACGGCCAGTGCCGATGTACACGCTTAAGGAGCTGCTGAGCGATGCGCTCTCCAGCTTGGTGGGGCCCCGCCGCGCCCGCCAGGGCGGCGTGCTGGACGCGTGGCCCGAGGTGATTGGCGCCGCCCGGGCCCGGCACGCGCGCGCGGTGGGCGTCCGAGGCCAGACGCTCGTCGTCGCGGTGGACCACCCCGCCGTCTACTACGAGTTGGGCATGCAGCGGGCGTCGTTGATCGAAACGTTGAACGCCCGGGCCGGTGGATCCGTGATCACTGAGATCCATTTGACGATGCGGCCTCTCGGCAGCTCCGAGACAGGGGCCGATGAGACCGGCCCCGGCGGGCAGGGCGGGCTTGGCGAACGGAGGCGGAGCTGACGCGTGTACGTCCACATCGGCGGCGAGGTCGTGCTGCTGATCCCCGACATTGTCGGCATCTTCGATGCCCGTATGATCGCGGGAAGTCCAGACAACGAGCGATTCATCGAGCGCGCCAGAGCTCAGGGCCGGATGCGAGTCGAGGTGCCGCCGCAGGATCGCAAGGCGGTGGTAGTGACGACGGGCGGGGTCTACGAATCGGCGATCTCCCCCGTCACCCTCGTCCGCCGCATCACCAATGCCGGGGTGGAGCTCGGGCGGGCGGAAGGTTGAGGCTCCAGGACTCCAGTTTGCCGGAAGAACAGTGGCCAGAACCTAGTTGTGACGCCACTTTCAGCCGATTGACCCCCGTCTGGTTTTCCGGTACTATAAATAGTAGGAACTTTTCCCGAGAACAGCATCTCTGAGGGGCGTGGCGTTCGTGCCACGTCCCGTTTGGTGGAATGAAACCCAGCCGCTTCGGAGGAGCAAACGCCGCATGGATCAGAGCCCAGACCGCAGCGCGTACGACGCACAACAGATTCAAGTGCTCGAAGGGCTGGAAGGGGTCCGTCGCCGCCCCGGTATGTATGTCGGCAGCACCGGCAGCCGGGGTCTCCACCACCTGGTGTTCGAAGTCGTCGATAACAGCATCGACGAAGCCCTCGCCGGATACGCCAAGCGCATCGACGTCGTCATCCATAAGGACAACAGCGTCACCGTGACCGACGACGGCCGCGGCATTCCGGTCGACAACGTCCCCAAGGTCGGCAAGCCCGCGGTCGAGGTCGTGATGACCATGCTGCACGCCGGCGGCAAGTTCGGCGGCGGCGGCTACAAGATCTCGGGCGGCCTTCACGGCGTCGGGGTCTCGGTCGTCAACGCGCTCTCTGAGTGGCTCGAGGTCGAGGTCCAGCGCGAGGGGAAGCGCCACGCGCAGCGGTTCGAGCGCGGGAAGCGCGTGACGCCGCTTCGCGTCACGGGCAAGTCCGTCAAGACCGGCACGACCGTCACGTTCAAGGCCGACCCGGAGATCTTCGATGAGACCGAATACGAGACGAAGATCCTGGCCGAGCGGCTCGACGAGCTGGCTTATCTAAACGCCGGGCTCGTCCTCACGCTGCTCGACGAACGGTCGGGCGAGCGCGAAGAATTCTTGCATCGGGGCGGCATCGCCGAGCTCGTGGCCGAGCAGAACAAGAACAAGGACGGGCTCGGGAAGCCGATCGCCATCCGCGGCACGCGCGAGGGCGTCGAGGTCGAGGCGGCGATCCAGTACAACGCCGGTTACCTCGAGCACGTGTACACGTACGTCAACACGATCAACACGACGGAGGGCGGAACGCACCTCGTCGGGTTCCGCTCGGCGCTGACGCGCATGATCAACGACTACGCGCGCCGGCAGGGCCTGATTAAGAACGGCGAGATCACGATCCAGGGCGACGACGTCCGGGAGGGCCTGACCGCGGCGCTGTCGGTGAAGCTGCCGGAGCCGCAGTTCGAAGGCCAGACCAAGACCAAGCTCGGCAACCCCGAGGTCAAGGGCATCGTCGAGTCGATCGTCGGCGAGTCCCTCGGCGAGTACCTCGAGACGCACCCCGGCGACGGGAAGCGGATCGTGGCCAAGGCCGTACAGGCCGCCCGGGCGCGCGAGGCCGCGCGCCAGGCCCGCGAGCTCGTCCGCCGCAAGAACGCGCTCGACATCAGCACGCTGCCGGGCAAGCTCGCGGACTGCGCGGAGAAGGACCCGACGAAGTGCGAACTGTTTGTCGTCGAGGGCGAGTCGGCCGGCGGCAGCGCGAAGGCCGGCCGCGACCGCCATTTCCAGGCGATCCTCCCGATCCAGGGCAAGATCCTGAACGTCGAGAAGGCGCGCCAGGACAAGATGCTCGGCCACGAGGAGATCCGCGCGATCATCACCGCGGTCGGCACCGGCATCGACAAGGAGTTCACGTTCGATAAGCGCCGGTACGACAAGGTGATCCTCATGGCCGACGCCGACGTGGACGGGGCGCACATCCGCACGCTGCTGCTGACGTTCCTCTACCGGTACATGCCGGAGATGATCCGTCACGGCAAGGTGTATCTGGCGCACCCGCCGCTGTACCTCATCTCCGCGGGCAAGGAGCGGCACTACGCCTACTCCGACGACGAGCGGGATGAGGTGACCAAGCAGCTCAGCAAGCGCGGGGCGAACTTCGAGGTCCAGCGCTACAAAGGGCTCGCCGAGATGAACCCCGAGCAACTGTGGGAGACGACGATGAACCCGGCCACCCGCACCCTGCTTCAAGTTGAGCTCGACGACGCCGACATGAACGGCTCCGGCGACGTCGATGAGCTGTTCAAGACCCTGATGGGCGACGAGGTCGAGCCGCGCCGGCAGTTTATCCAGAAGTACGCCAAAGAAGTTCGCAACCTCGACATCTAGATCCAAGGATCGCTGAGACATGGCCGCCGACGAGAAGATCATCACCCAGCCGATCGCCAAGGAGATGCGGACCTCGTATCTCGACTATGCGATGTCCGTCATTGTCAGCCGGGCGCTCCCCGACGTCCGCGACGGGCTCAAGCCCGTGCAGCGCCGCATTCTGTACGGCGCATCCGAGATGGGCCTCGCGCCCGACCGGCCCTATCGGAAGTGCGCGCGCCTCGTGGGCGACGTGATGGGCCGTTACCATCCGCACGGCGACATCCCCATCTACGACGCGCTCGTGCGGATGGCGCAGGACTTCAGCTTCCGCTATCCGCTGATCGACGGCCAGGGCAACTTCGGCAGCGTGGACGGGGATCCGCCGGGGGCGATGCGCTATACCGAGACACGCCTCTCGCGCATGGCGATGGAGCTGCTCGCCGACATCGACAAAGAAACCGTCCCGTTTGAGCCCAACTTCGACCAGTCGCTGAAGCAGCCGGTTGTGCTGCCGAGCCGCGTGCCCAGTTTGCTCATGAACGGCTCGGCCGGCATCGCCGTCGGCATGGCGACCAACATCCCGCCGCACAACCTCGGCGAGCTGATCGACGCGCTCGGGGCGCTGATCGACGATCCGAAGCTCGCGGACGAGGCGCTGCTCAAGATCGTGAAGGGTCCCGACTTCCCGACCGGCGGCCAGATCCTCGGCCGCGACGGCATCAAGCAGGCCTACCTCGAGGGCCGCGGCAGCATGGTCGTCCGCGCCAAGACGAACATCGAGGAACTGCGCGGCGGGCGGGTCGCGATCATCGTCACGGAGCTGCCGTATATGGTGAACAAGGCGGCGCTCGTCGAGCGGATCGCCCAGCTCGTGCGGGACAAGAAGCTCAACGGCGTCTCGGACCTGCGCGACGAGAGCGACCGCCGCGGCATGCGCATCGTGATCGAGCTGCGCCGCGACGTGAACCCGCAGATCCTCCAGAACCAGCTGTTCAAGCACACGCAGCTGCAGACGACGTTCGGGGCGATCATGCTCGCGCTGGTCGACGGCGTGCCGCGGGTGCTGACGCTGCGGCAGATGCTCACGCACTACCTCGAGCACCGCAAGACCGTCGTCACGAAGCGGACGGAGTTCGAGCTGCGCAAAGCCAAGGCGCGGGCGCACATCCTCGAGGGGCTCAAGGTCGCGATCAAGTTCCTCGACGAGGTCATCGCCCTGATCCGCAAGGCCAAGGACGTGTCCACGGCGCGGGCGGGCCTGATGAAGCAGTTCAAGCTCAGCGAGCTCCAGGCCGACGCCATCCTCGAGATGCGCCTGCAGCGCCTCACGGCGCTCGAGCGCGACAAGATCGACGAGGAGTACAAGGAGCTCATCAAGGCGATCGCCGGCTACGAGGATATCTTGAAGAGTCCCCGCAAGCTCATGACCATCATCAAGGGCGAGCTCGGCGAGGGGAAGACGAAGTTCGGCGACGAGCGCCGGACGCAGATCAAGGGCAAGGAGACGGAGCTCGAGGAAGAGGACCTGATCCCCGACGCCGACGTCGTCATCACGCTGACGCACCAGGGCTACATCAAGCGCCTGCCGCTCGACACCTACCGCCGGCAGAGCCGCGGCGGCCGCGGCGTGATGGGCATGGAGACGAAGGAAGAGGACTACGTGGAGATCGTCTCCGTGACGACCAACCACGCCTTCGTGCTGTTCTTCACGAACCGCGGCAAGGTCTACCGCGTCAAGGCGTACGACGTGCCGGAGGCCGGCCGCACGGCGAAGGGCACCAACGTCATCAACCTGATCAGCCTGGCCCAGGGCGAGCGTGTGACCGAGATCATCCCGATCCGGTCGTTCGAAGACGCCGGCTATCTGTTCTTCGCCACCGCGGGCGGCTACGTGAAGCGCACCGGCCTCATGGAATTCCTCAACGCGAAGCGCGCCGGCATCGTGACGATGACGCTCGACAAGGGCGACGAACTGATCGGGGTGCGGCTCACGGACGGCAAACAGGAAGTCGTGCTCGCCGCGCGGCGCGGCCAGGCGATTCGCTTCAAAGAGGCCGACGTCCGTGAGATGGGACGCGGCGCCCACGGCGTGCGCGGGATGCGCCTCGGCAAGGAGGACCGCGTCGTCGGGATGGCGGTGAGCAGCGGCGGGGACGACCTGCTCGTCGTGACGGAACTGGGCCTCGGCAAGCGTACGCCGCTCAAGGACTACCGCCTCACGGCGCGCGGCGGCGGCGGCGTGAAAAACATCCGCCTCACGCCGAAGACGGGTACCGTCGTCGCGGTTCGCGCGGTGCGCGACGGCGACGAGATGCTGGTTATCACCGCGCGCGGCATCGTCAGCCGGATGCGCGTCAACGAGATCCCCAAGCACGGGCGCGCGTCGCAGGGCGTGCGGATCAAGAGGTTGGACGCGAACGACCGCGTGGCGGCGATTGCGCCGATCGTGATGCGCGAGGACACGACGGAGGCGTAGGCCGCGCGGCATTTTTACAGCAGGGGGGATGCGGCGGACGCGGCGAAGTGAGTTGCCGGCGGGACGTCTCGACCGCCGGAGGTGCGACGCGATGGACGCCGGAGTCGCGGCAGTTCAGGAACACCTCGATGACGTCTGGAATTCGCTCCTTGCGTCCGTGCGCGAGATCGACGACGACCTCTTCCAGTGGTGCCCCGGACCCGAGTTCAACTCCGTCGCGATTCTTCTCCGGCATCTGGCGGGCAGCGAGCGGTGGTGGATCGGCGAGCAGATCGGCGGCCTGCCGGCGCACCGCGACCGGGATGCCGAGTTCGTCCACGACAATCCGCCGCGCGCCGGCGTGCTGCGCGCCGTCGAAGAGGCGCGGGCGCTGACGCGGCGCGTGTTGAGCGGCGTCACCGCGGCGGATCTCGCCGCGCCCGTACCCGCCAAAGCCAAGCGGCTCACATCACCGGAGCAGCCGAGCAAGTACTGGGCCCTGCTGCACTATCTCGAGCACCTCGGGTACCACCGCGGCCAGATTCTGCTGCTCCGCAACCTCGGCCGCAAGACGTCCGCCGCCCCCGCGCGCCGCGAAGGCGCCGCGGGCCGCTGAGCGCCGGCCGATGCGCTGGGAGCTCTGCCGCCGGACGCACGACCGCCTGCGCCGCATCGTCGGGGCCCTGCGGTTCACCCACGTTGACGCGTCGCGGATCTTCTGCGTGCGCGGGTACGGCTCGACGTCCGAGGCCTGGGCGAGGATCTGGGGACTGCCGAGTCTCTGGCAGCAGGTCCTCGAGATCGGCCCGGCCTACGTCGTCGAGATTATCGAGCCGGAGTTCAGCCGGCTGCCCGAGGACGAACAGGACCGCATTCTGATCCACGAGCTCCTGCACATCCCGCGCACCTTCAGCGGCGCGATCCGCCCGCACCGGACCCCGACGTTCCGCATCAACCGCCGGACCGTTGAGCGCTTCTACCAGGAGTACCTGGCCGCGATCACCGGGCACGCGTCGCACGTGCGCGGCGCCGAGCGCCTGCTGCCGGCGCAGCCTGCCGGCAGGACGATGGCGGCGATCTCGCCGCGCGCTCCGGCCACCTCGCGCCCCCGCCCGCGCCGCACGTCCCGTACGGCCTCCGTTACCGGCCGCCGCTCGCCCGCGAGGTAGAAGCGGCCGGCGCCACGTAATGACCGGCCGGATCTTCCGGCCACCGCCTGCCGTACGGTACAATAAAACCGAAGCGTCGCGGCATGCCGGCCACGATGAGCATGCAGCCGGCCGCTCGCGTGAGGTGTTCGATGTTCGACAATCCAGAGAAGCTCTTTATCCTGTTCGTGATCGCGCTCATGATCTTCGGGCCGTCGAAGCTCGCGTCGCTCGGCGCGTCGCTCGGCCGCTCGATCCGTGACTTCCGCAGCGCGGTGAAGGGCGCGCACGACGAGTTCCGCACCGCCGTCCAGGAACACGTCGACACCATCACTCCGGCCCTCCCGTCGCCGGAGTCGATGTCGCTCGAAACCCCGCTGCCCGAGGTCGATTACGGGACCGCGATGGGCACGCCGGCGCCCGGCGTCGAGACCGTCTCCGCGTATTCGGCGGATTTGGGCGGCACAGCGGGCGCCGGTTCGGCGCACTCCGCTGAAGCCGGCTCTGTACCCTCGCCGGCGCCCGACGAGGACGATCCGGCCTCCCTCGTCTCGGAGCCGACGGCCGCGGCGCTGCGGGAGAGTCTCTCGCGCTGACCCGTCTCTTTCTGATCCGCCACGGTCAAACCGGCTGGAACGCCGAGGGCCGGCTGCAGGGTCGGCTCGACAACCGGCTCTCCGGCCTGGGACGCGCGCAGACCGAGCGGCTGGCCCAGGTACTCGCGGATGTCCCGCTGCGGGCCGTGTACAGCAGCCCGCTGTCTCGCGCGCTCGACACGGCGTCGGCGATCGCCGCGCCCCACCGCCTCCGCGTCGTCACCGTGGACGCGCTCAAGGAGATCAACCTCGGCGACTGGGAAGGCCTGACGATCGGCGAAGTGGCGGTCCGCTATCCGGACCGCCTCGCGGCCCGGCGACGGGATCCGCTCCGCGTCGCACCGCAGGGCGGCGAAACGATCGCGGACGTGCGCGCGCGGGTTCTGCCCGCGGTGCGCGAGATCGTCGCGGCGCATCCCGAGGACACCGTCGCGGTCGTGGCGCACGGCGCCGTGAACAAAGCGATTCTCTTGAGCGTGCTCGGCTCTCCGCTCGAGTCCTACGGCCGGATGGCGCAGGACAACGCCGCGATCAACGTGCTCGAGTGGTCCGCCGGCACGCCGCGGGTCGTCGCGTTCAACGAGACCGGGCACCTCGACGGTCTCCGGCCGCGCGCGGATAGCGCAGAAACACCAGCAGCGCCGCCAGCGTACAGGCCCCCGCGACAACCGGAATGAGCCGCAGTCCGAGGGTTTGTCCCGGGCTGTCGCCCAGACTGAGCAGCACGCCGAGGAACGCCGAGGCCAGCGCGGTCGCGCCGTTCAGGACGAGGCCCTGCACCGCGTAGAACATCGCCTCGCGGGCCTCGCCCGACGCGACGCCGTCGGCTTCCGCGATGTCGGCCAGCAGGACGTTGGGAAAGACGAGCAGGCCGGCGAGCGGCGCCGCGGCGAGCACGATGACCGCGTATCCCTGTGCGGCCGGCGTAAACGGCAGGCCGCGCAGGCCGATCGCCCCGATCAGCGGCACGACGATCGTCGCGGCCGCGAGCGTCCACGTCAGCGCGCCGGCCGTTCCGATCGTACGGCTCAAGCGCGCCAGGGCCGGCAGGACGGCCAGGGTACACACGAAGGCGGTCCCGAGCACCAGCGCGACCTGTTCCCGCGGCAATCCCATGAGGACGGTCACGACGTACACGGCCGTGGTGTTCACCATGCTGGTCCCGAGCCAGAGCAGCGCGAGCGCGACCACGTAGACGCGGAAGCTGCGGCGGCGCAGCACCGCGCCGACCTCGCGCAGAAACGCCCCGCGCCGCGGCGCGGGCGCGCCGTCGGGCGGATGGTCCGCCGTCCGCGCGACGGCGCCGACGGTCCACAGGCAGGCGAGCCCGGACGCCGCGAGGACCGCGCCCATCGCACCGAAGCCCCATCGCTGGATCAGCCACGGCGACGCGATCATGGCGACCCCGACGCCCGCGAGGGAGGCGCCCGCCTGCCAGGAGGCGGCGGCGGCCCGCCCGCGGCCGCCGGGCGTGATCTCCGGGAGCAGCGCCGCGTATGGGTTCATCACCAGCGAGAACAGGAAGAAGAAACAGACGAGCGCGGCGGTCGCGTAGACGAAGACCATCTCCTGGGACGCCCGCGGCGGCGTCCACAGCAGGGCGAACGCCAGCGCGAGCGCGGGCGCGCCCAGGATGATGAACGGACGCCGGCGGCCCCAGCGCGCGCGGCTCCGATCGCTCCAGAACGCCACGGGGGGATTGCTGACCGCGTTTACCACGCGGCCCGCGGCCAGCGCGAATCCGACGAGCGTCGGCGGGAGCAGCGAGCGCCCCTGACCGGCCGGCGGCGCGTAGAAGTAGACCAGCCACAGGAGGATCGTCTGCAGCAGCACGCTCGCGCCGAGCGCGCCGCTCCCGTACAGGGCGAAGAAACGGCCGTCCCCGGCCGTGCGCGGGACCCCCGGCGGTGCCGGCGCCCCGGCGGCCACTATTTCTTGGTGAAGATCGGCAGGGTGCCGAGGTGGATCAGGTGCGGGTCCTGATAGCCGCCCTCTTCGAGCAGGACCGCGGCCCGCGCGACGACCTCGGCGTTGACCTGTTCGAGCAGCTCGTCCACCGCGCGGAGGCTTCCGCCGGTGCTGACGACGTCGTCGACGACGGCGACGCGCTTTCCGCGCACGCGGCGCGCGTCGGCCCCGTCCAGGACGAGCATCTGCATCGCCGCGGTCGTGATGGACTTCACCTGGACGGTCAGCGCGTCTTTCATGTAGCCTTTGACGCTCTTGCGGCAGACGGCGTAGGGGAAGTAGCGGCCGGCCCGCTCGTCGGACAGGTAGGTCGCCACCATGTGCGCGAGCGGGAGGGCCTTCGCCTCGACGGAGACGATGCAGTCGAACTGCAGCGGGCGCAGCCGGTCCGCCAGCAGCCGGGCGCAGGCGTTCGTGAGCTCGACGTCGCCCCACAGCACGAACGCGGCGATCCACAGCGAGTCGTTGATCGGCACGATCGGCAGCCGGCGGCGGAGGCCCGCGACCGTGATCTCGTACGACTCCTGACCTTCGTACCGCATGCCGTCCTCCCGGAGACCGCCGGCCGGCTCCGCCGCACCGTAGGACACTGATTCGGCGGCCGGCGGACCGCCCCTGTCCGCGGCCGATCCAAGACTTGTGCCGTTCCTCCGATGTTGCCTATAATTGATGCCTGCCACTCGGGCGGCGCGCGGCAGGAGGCCGCGAAGGCGGCCGGACGTCCTGCGCAGACAGGGGAGGGATCGTACGGAAATCGACGCGGGGACGATACTCGTCGGTCTGATCGGGGACGCGGTGCGGCGCAGCCTGTCCCCGCGCATGCACAACGCGGCGTTTGCCGCGACCGGCCTGAACTGGTGTTACGTGGCGCTGCCCGTTGGCCGCGCCCGTCTGGGCGACGCCCTGCGGGGTCTCGCGGCCCTCGGCGCCGCGGGGGCCAACGTGACGGTGCCGCACAAAGAAGCCGCGCTGGCCTACCTCGACGAGACCACCGATGAGGCGCGCGCGATCGGGGCGGTCAACACGATCCGCGTCGACGGCGAGCGTCTCGTGGGATACAACACCGATGGCGGCGGGATGCTCGACGCGCTGCGCATCGACGGCGGCGTCGACGTGGGCGGCGCCCGGGCCGTCGTGGTCGGCGCGGGCGGCGCCGCCCGCGCCGCGGCGTTTGCGCTCGCGGACGCCGGCGCGGCGTCCGTCGTCATCGCGAACCGCAACTGGGACCGCGCCGCGTCGCTCGTCGCGGACGTGCGGCGCGCGTTCCCGCGCAGCGCCGTGGAGGCGGTGCCGCTCGACGGCGCGGCGGCCGCGCGGATGCGCGACGCCTCGCTCCTGGTGCAGGCGACGACGGTCGGATCCGGGGCCGAGCGCGCGCAGACCCCGGTGCCGGCGGACGCGCTCCATCCCGGTCTCGTCGTGATGGACATGGTGTACGAGCCGCGCGAGACGGTGCTGCTGCGCGAGGCGCGGGCGCGCGGATGCGCCACGCTCGAGGGACGGTCGATGCTGGTCTATCAGGGGGCGCGCGCGTTCGAGCTCTGGACCGGGCGCCCGGCGCCCACCGAAGTGATGCGGCGCGCGGTGGGGCTGGCGGGCGACATGCCGGCGGCCCGCGTGGGAGGACGGTAGGCTGATGCTGCGGTTTCTGACGTCGGGCGAATCACACGGCCGCGGGCTTCTCGTCGTTGTCGAGGGGATGCCGGCGGGCGTGCCGCTGTCCGAGGACGCCATCAACGAGCAGCTGGCGCGCCGCCAGCGCGGCTACGGCCGCGGCGGCCGCATGCAGATCGAACAGGATCGCGCCGAGATCTACACCGGCGTGATGGGCGGTACGACGATCGGCGCGCCGGTCGGGCTGGCGATTGCCAATAAAGACTGGCGGAAGGACGAGCCGCCGCTGACCCGGCCGCGGCCCGGACACGCCGATCTCGCCGGCGCCCTGAAGTACCATTTCGACGACGTGCGCCGCGTGCTCGAGCGGTCGAGCGCGCGCGAGACCGTGTCGCGCGTCGCCGCGGGCGCGCTCGCGCGGACGCTGCTCGCGCAGTTCGGGATCACGCTGTTCAGCCACGTCGTCGAGCTCGGCGGCATCGGCGCGGAGCGCCGGCCCGGCCGCATCGAGGAGATCCCCGCGATTGCGGAAGCCTCGCCGCTGCGCTGCGCGGATCCCGAGGCGGAGCAGCGCATGATTGCCGCGATCGACGAGGCGAAGGCGCGCGGCGACACGCTCGGCGGCGTGTTCGAAGTGGTGGCGCTTGGGCTGCCGGTCGGACTCGGCACGTACGTCCACTGGGACCGGCGGCTCGACGGCCGGCTCGCGCAGGCGATGGTTTCGATCAACGCGATGAAGGGCGTCGAGATCGGCCGCGGTTTTGAAGAGGCGCGGCTGCCGGGCTCCGCGGCGCACGACGAGATTCTGTATGAAGCGGGGCGCGGGTTCTACCGCCGCACGAATCAGGCGGGCGGCACGGAAGGCGGCATGACGACCGGTGAGCCGCTCGTCGTGCGCGTGGCGATGAAGCCGCTCAGCACGCTGCGCAGTCCGCTCGTGTCGGTCGACATCGTGACGAAAGAGCGCGTCGAGGCGGCGGTCGTTCGCAGCGACGTGACCGCGGTGCCCGCCGCGGGCGTCATCGGTGAGGCGATGATGGCGCTTGTGCTTGCCGACGCGATGCTGGAAAAATTCGGCGGCGACAGTCTCGATCAGATGCGCGTCGGGTACGACGCGCATCGGCGGTGGGTCGAGCGTGGTCCGGGCGGCGGGGTGTGAGCGTGGAGGCGGGCTCGTCCGTGCCGGACGTCGAGTCCGGCACGGACGGGCGGGCAGACGCGGAAGGTGGCGGTGTGCGGGGGCCGGCGCGGCCAGCCGCGCCGGCCCGCGGCCGCCCGGAGCATGCGAACGTGCGTTCGAATGCGGGCACCGACCCGTCTTTCAACGTCGTCCTCATCGGCTTCATGGGCACCGGCAAGACCGCCGTCGGCCGGCGCATCGCGGAGCGGCTGGGACGCCCGTTCGTCGACACCGACACGATCATCGAGACGCGCGAGGGCCGCACTATCGCGCGCATCTTCGCCGAGGACGGCGAGCCCGCGTTTCGCGGCCTCGAGGCCGCGGCCGTGGCGGAGGCCGGCGCATCCCACGGCGCCGTCATCGCGACCGGCGGCGGCGTGCCGCTCCGGCCGGATAACATGCGGCACCTCCGGCGGCAGGGGATCATCGTCGCGCTGACCGCGTCGCCCCGCGCGATCCTCGCGCGGGTGGGCGGCGGCGCCGACCGGCCGCTGCTCGGCGCCGATCCCGAGTCCGCGGTGCGGCGCCTGCTCGCCGAGCGTGACGCGGCCTACCGCGACGCCGACCTGGTCGTCGACACGTCCGACGCCTCGACCGGCGAGGTCGTCGATCGCGTGCTGGCGTTCGTGGAGTCGCGGCCCCGGACCGTACGCGTGGAGTTGGGCGAGCGCGCCTATGACGTGCACGTCGGCGGCGGACTGCTGTCTCGCCTTCCGGACCTGCTGCGCGACGCGGGTATCACAGGACGTCTCGCGCTGCTCACCCATCCGCGGCTCGACGCGCGGTACGGCCGGCCGCTGGCGGTGGCGCTGCGCGCCGCCGGCCGCGACGTCGTGACGGTCACCGTTCCGCCGTCGGAGTCGAGCAAGAGTCTGCGGATCGCCGCGCGCGTCTATGACGCGCTGGTCGAGGCCCAGCTCGACCGCGGGTCCGCGCTGCTCGCGCTGGGCGGCGGCGTGGCCGGCGACCTCGGCGGGTTCGTCGCGGCGACGTTTCTCCGCGGCATCCGGTGGGCGGCGCTCCCGACGACGCTGCTCGCCCAGGTGGACGCGTCCGTCGGGGGCAAGACCGCGGTCGACCATCCGCGCGGCAAGAACCTGATCGGCGCGCTGCATCAGCCCGCGATGGTTGTCGCGGACATCGACACGCTCGCGTCGCTGCCGCGGCGGCAGCTGCGCTCCGGGATGGCGGAGGTCATCAAGACGGGCGTGATCGGCGCCCCCGATCTGTTCGAGTTCCTGGAGGCGAACCTCCGGGCCGTGCTGGCGCGGCGCCCCGCGGCGCTCGTGCACACGATCGAGCGCTGCGTCGCGTACAAGGCGCGCGTCGTCGCCGCCGACGAGCGCGAGTCCGGCGAGCGCATGATCCTCAACTACGGGCACACGATCGGGCACGGCATCGAAGCTGCGGCGGGCTACCACGGCCTTACGCACGGGGAGGCGATCGCCGTCGGGATGACGCTCGAGGCGCGCCTCGCCGTGCGGCTCGGCGTGTGCGACCCCGGGCTCCTGGCGCGGCAGACGGCGCTGCTGGAGGGCGCCGGTCTGCCGGTCCGCCTCGGCGCCCTCGGCGCGGCCCGGCCGGCGGGCGCGGCCGCGATTGTCGCCGCGATGACGCACGACAAGAAAGCGCGGGCGGGCCGGCTCCGGTTCGTCCTCCCCGCGTCGCTCGGCCGGACGGTCGTCCGCGACGACGTGCCGCCCGCACTTCTCGAGGAGGTGCTTGGCGATGCCTAGTAGGGTGCTCGTTCTCCACGGTGCGAATCTGAATCTGCTCGGCCGCCGCGAGCCTCACCTCTACGGGTCGTCCACACTCGAGGACGTCGAGCGGGACCTTCGCGTGCTGGCGCGCGAGCTGGGCGTGGAGCTCGAGTTCTCGCAGAGCAACCACGAAGGCACCCTGATCGACCGGCTGCAGACCGCCCCGGCGCGGTACGCCGCGGTCGTGTTCAACCCCGGCGGGTTCACGCACACCAGCGTCGCGCTGCGGGACACCATCGCGGCGATCGAGATCCCCGTCGTCGAAGTGCACGTGACGAACATTCACGCGCGCGAAGCGTTCCGGAGCCACTCCTTCACCGCGACCGCCGCGGCGGGACAGATCGCCGGCTTCGGCGTGCAGAGCTATCTGCTCGGACTGCGCGCCGCCGCGGCGCTCGCGGCCGCGCCGGTCCGGTCGGCCGCGGAGTCCGCCGGAGACGCGCGCCGGTCCGACGGCGGGGCGGCGCGGGGACCGGCCGCGCGGACGAAGTCCGCGCCGGCGCGCGCGGCGAAGCCGTCCGCGCGCCTCTCGCGCAACGGCGCGCGGCGCCGGTCGGGGCGCCGGTAGCGGCGCGGCCAAAGGAGCACCCGGGCGGTCGTCGAAGGAACGCCGGGCCCGCCGCCGGTTCAACGACGTGCCGGGGAGACATCATGCGGTTTCGCGGCATCCGCGGAGCGATCACAGTCGACGCCAACACCGAGGGCGCCATCCTCGAGGCGACGGCCATCATGCTGAAGGCCATGGTCGCGCAGAACGAGGTCGAGCCCGACGATATCGCCGGAGTCGTCTTCACCGTGACGCCCGACCTCAACGCCGTCTTCCCGGCCGAGGCGGCGCGCCGGGAGTTGGGATGGAACCAGGTGCCGCTGATGTGCACGCAGGAAGTGCCGGTGCCCGGCGCGCTGCCCCGCTGCGTGCGCGCGCTGATGTTCGTCAACACCACGAAGACCGCCGATGAAGTCCGCCACGTCTACCTCCGCGGCGCGGAGCGGCTCCGCCCCGATCTGATCGCAGGCGCCTGATGTCCCTCGTGGTCGCTCCGGGCCGCGCGCTCCGCGGGACGGTGCGCGTGCCCGGCGACAAGTCGATCTCGCACCGCGCGGTGCTGCTCGGCGCGCTGGCGCGCGGCCGTACGTCCGTCGACGGATTTCTGCGGGCGGAGGATTGTCTCGCGACGGTGCGGTGCGTGCGCGCGCTCGGCATCGAGGTGGACGACGACGGCGAGCGGCTGACGGTGCACGGCGGCCCGCTGCGGGCGCCCGACGGCGCTCTCGACGTCGGCAACTCCGGCACCACGATCCGGCTGCTCACCGGGATTCTCGCCGGCCAGCCGTTCCGGAGCACCATCACCGGCGACGCGAGCATCCGGCGGCGTCCGATGGACCGCATCGCCGAGCCGCTCCGGCGTATGGGCGCGCGCATCGATGGCCGCGACGGCGGCCGGCTGGCGCCGCTCACCGTCGAGGGCGGGGCGCTGCGGCCGATCGCGTACACGACGCCGGTCGCCAGCGCCCAGGTGAAGTCGGCGATCCTGCTCGCGGCGCTCTTCGCCGGCGGCGAGACGGCCGTCACGGAGCCGTCGCTGAGCCGCGATCATACCGAACGGATGCTGGCGGGGTTCGGGGTGCCGGTGGTGCGCGAGGGGCTCACCGTGCGCCTTCGTGGACCCGCGGCGCCGTCGGCGGCGCCGGTCCACGTTCCCGGCGACATCTCGTCGGCCGCGTTTTTCTTCGTCGCCGCCGCGATCGTGCCCGGGTCCGAGGTGACCGTCCGCGACGTCGGGCTCAACCCGACCCGCACCGGCGTGCTCGACGCGCTGCGCGCGATGGGCGCCGCGGTCGAGGTCGCCAACCTGCGCGACACCGGCGGAGAGCCGGCCGGCGACGTCACGGTCCGCGCCGCCGCGCTCCACGGCACGGCGATCGGCGGCGAGCTGATCCCGCGGCTCATCGACGAACTGCCGGTGCTGGCCGTCGCGGCGAGCGTGGCCGACGGGGAAACGATCATCCGGGACGCCGCCGAGCTGCGCGTCAAGGAATCCGACCGGATCGCCGCGCTGGCGCGCGAGCTCGGGGCGATCGGCGCGCGTGTCGAAGCGCAGGCCGACGGTCTCGCGATCCGCGGCCTGCCGCGTCTGCGCGGGGGTCGCGCGGCGAGCGGCGGCGACCACCGGGTCGCGATGGCGCTGGCGGTGGCCGGCCTCCGGGCCACGGCACCGGTCACCGTGGACGACACCGACTGCATTCGCACCTCGTTCCCAGGCTTCGAGGAAACCCTGCGCAGCCTCACCGGCGCGTGATGCCCGATCCCGCGCAGCTGCTGCTCATCTCGGTCGTGATCGCCGGCGCCGCGGCGATCAAAGGGGCGATGGGCTTCGGCTTTCCGCTCGTCGGCATCCCGCTCTTGTCCGCGATCATCGGACCGCGCGCGGCCGTTCCGGTGATCGCCGTGCCCACGCTGCTCAGCAACTTCATCATGGTGAGCCGCGGCTCCGGGAGCCGCGCCAGCGCGCACCTGCTGCTCGTGATCGCCGGGCTGATCGTCGGCACGCTGGCGGGCGCCGCGGTGATCAAGGTCCTCGATCCCCGGATGCTGTCCGTGCTCGTAGGTGCGGTTGCCCTGGGCTACGTCATCGCGACGGCGTTCCGCCTCACGGCCCTCGTGCCCGAGGCGGTGGGCCGGCGGGCGGCGCCGGTGGTCGGCTTGGCGGCGGGCGTCCTCGGCGGCGCGACCGGCATCTTCGCGCCGCTGCTGGCGAGTTATCTGCACCTGCTGCACATGGCGAAGCGCGACTTCGTGTTTTGGCTGACGATCATGTTCTTCGTCAGCAACACGGTGCAGGTCGCAAGCTACGCCCACCTCGGCCTGTACGCCGGGCCGTTGCTCGCGCTGGCGCTGATCGGCTGCGTGCCGATGGCGATCGGTACCTGGTCCGGGATGGCCCTGCAGGACAGGATCGATCCCGAGATGTTCGGGCGCATCGTGCTCGGGATCGTCTTCATCGCGTCGCTCAATCTGCTGGTGCGCGGTCTGCTGGGGTAGACCGCACTCGAGGGGAACGGGGTGGCCCGCATGGACGTCACCGCGCCGGGCGGATCTTCGTGCTCAAACGGCTGTACGCGGCAGGCGGCTGAGCGGCTGTGCACCGTCACGGGCGGTGCACCTAGGAATATTGACCGCAGGCCGCTCCCGCGGTTAGATAGGTGGCAATCGCCCCAGAGGAGCGCCGAAGCGTGAAGACCGTCGTCCGGACCGTGTGTGCGCACGACTGCCCCGACATGTGCTCGCTGCTCGTGCATGTCGAGGACGGCCGCATCACGCGCATTCAAGGCGACCCGGAGCAGCCGTTCACCGCCGGCTTCGCATGCGCCAAGGTGAGCCGCGAGCACGAGTTGGTGCATTCCGCGGAGCGGCTCACGCAGCCGTTGCGGCGCACCGGCCCCAAGGGCAGCGGCGCCTTCGCTCCGATCACGTGGGACGCGGCCCTCGACGAGATCACGGGAACGTGGCGCGCGATCATCGGGACGGACGGGCCGCTCGGCATCCTCGGCTACTGCTACAGCGCGCACCAGGGCATGTTCAACCGCGGGCTGCTGCTCGGGCTGTTCCACGCGCTCGGCACGACGCGCCTGCTCGCCGGCACGGTCTGCGATTCGTGTTCCGACGAGGCGTGGGACGCGACGCTCGGCTCCGTCGGCGGCGCCGATCCGGAGTCCGTGCTGCTGTCGGACCTCGTGCTCGCGTGGAGCGCCGACCTCGTCACGACGAACGTGCACTTCTGGGCCAAGGTCGAACAGGCGCGCCGCGGCGGGGCCAAGCTCGTCGTGATCGATCCGCGCCGCAGCCGCACGGCGGCCCAGGCGGACTGGCATCTCGCGCCACGGATCGGGACCGACGCCGCGCTGGCGCTCGGGGTGATGCACGTGCTCGTCCGGGACGGGCTGTGCGACCGGGCGTACCTCGTCCGGGAGACGGCGGGCTTCGAGCGCCTCGAGCGGGAGGTGCTGCCCCGGTTTGCGCCGGCCCGCACCGAGGCGATCACGGGCATCGCCGCCGCGGACGTCGAGCGGCTGGCCCATATGTACGGCCGCGCCCGCGCGCCGTTCATCCGCCTCGGCTGGGGCATGTCGCGCAGCGTCCAGGGCGGCCAGGCGATCCGTGCGGTGGCGCTGCTTCCGGGCGTGACCGGCGCCTACGCGCGGCCCGGCGGCGGGGCGCTCCTGGGCACGTCGTCCGGCTTCGGCTTCAGCCTCGACCCGATCCGGAAGCCCTCCGGTCCGGAGGCGGTGCGCACGGTCAACCACTCACGCCTCGGGGAGGCGCTGCTGACGCTCGACCATCCGCCGATCCGCGCGCTCTTCGTCGCGGGCAACAACCCCGCGGTGACCTGCCCCGACGCCGGCGCGGTCCGGCGCGGGCTCGCGCGCGACGATCTGTTCACCGTCGTGCACGCGCCGTTTCTGTCGGACACCGCGCGGTACGCCGACATCGTGCTGCCGGCCGCGACCTTCCTCGAGACGGAGGACTTCTACCGCGCCTACGGCGCGTACTACATGCAGTTCGGGCCGCGCGCGATCGCACCGGTCGGCGAGGCGTGGCCCAACGTGAAGCTCGCGCAGGAGCTCGCGCGCCGGCTCGGCGTGCGCGACGCGGTGTTCTCCATGACGACCGACGAGCTGCTGCGCGCGCTGTGGAGCCGCGCGGACGGTCCGGCCGCGGCCGTCGATCCCGCGTCGGTCCGCGGGGCCGGTCCGATCAAGGTCCAGGCGAACGGCGGCGGCCAGCGGTTCGCGACGCCGTCGGGCAGGCTGGAGTTCTACTCGGCCCATCTCGCCTCAGAGGGCCTCCCGCCGATGCCGGACTGGGCGCCGGACGCCGGGGAGGCGGCGGACGCGGTCCGCTGGCCCCTGCGCCTTCTCACCGCGCCGGGCTACTACCAGAGCCACACCGCGTTCTCGGGCAACGAGCGGCTGCGGCGGCGCCAGGGTCCGCCGGTGGCGATCCTGCATCCGTCCGACGCGGAGCGCCGGAGCCTCCGGGACGGCGAGGCCGTCGACCTCTTCAACGACCGCGGCACGGTCGGTCTCACCCTGCGCGTGAGCGATGAGGTGCCGGCCGGGGTCGTCCTCGTGCCTGGCCAGCGGCCGAGCGGCGAGGCGCACCACGGCACCGTCAACCTGCTCTGCTCCGACCGGTACACCGATATCGGCGAGGGAGCCACCTACCAGAGCACGTTCCTGGACGTCCGCCGCGCGCAATAGTCTGCGCGGCATCGCCCGCGCAGGGGAAGCCGCCTGCCACGTATTGACATCATATGCGTAATACGTGCTATGATATGCCCTACCAAACCTGATGACCGGGGCGAGTAGGCCGGGCTAGTCCGATCGGAGCGACCCGCGCGGTACGTGGTGAGAGCGCGGGACGGACGCCCGGACCGAATGGACCCGTGAGGGGCGGCACGAAAGGCGGCGGAGCCCGCTGAGTAGTTGCCGCCGGCACCCTCCACCGTAATCCGGAGGCCGGGATCGAGCCGTGCCCGCACGCGGGCTCGCTCCGTCCCGCCGAGAGCCCCGGCCCGAGCCGGGGAAGTGGGGTGGTACCGCGGGGGTTCCTTGAGCCTCCCGTCCCGAGGGGACGGGAGGCTTGTGTATTTATCGGCAAGGAGGCGGGGCGATGATTGTGGTGATGCAGCCGGGACATTCCCGGGCCGAGCGCGACTCGGTGGCGCGGCATATCGAAGAGGCCGGCCTCCGGACGAACATCATGGAAGGAGTCGAGCGCACGGTCATCGGCGTGATCGGAGACAGCCACACGAAAGAGCTGCTCCGCGACAGCCTCGAGACGCTGCCGGGGGTCGAGAGCGTTGTGCGGATCCTGCAGCCGTACAAGCTCGTCAACCGCGAGTTCCACGGCGGCAAGGACTCGATCGTCTGGGTCCGCGACGTGGCCATCGGGGGCGGCCGCGTCGTCGTGATGGCCGGCCCGTGCACGGTCGAGACGCGCGCGCAGACGCTCGTGACGGCGCGCGCGGTCAAATCCGCCGGCGCGCAGATCCTGCGCGGCGGCGCGTTCAAGCCGCGCACGTCTCCGTACTCGTTCCAGGGTCTCGAAGAGGACGGCCTCAAGATCCTGGCCGAGGCGCGCGCGGAGACCGGCATGCCGCTCGTCACGGAGGCGATGGACAGCCATCAGCTCGAGCTCGTGCTCGAGTACGCCGACATGGTGCAGATCGGCGCCCGCAACATGCAGAACTACCCGCTGCTCCGCGAGGCGGGCCGCTCCGGCCGCCCGGTGCTCCTCAAGCGGGGGCCGAGCGCGACGATCGAAGAGCTGCTGCTCGCGGCGGAGTACATCATGGCCGAGGACAACCCCAACGTCGTGCTGTGCGAGCGCGGGATCCGCACCTTCGAGAACTACACGCGCTACACCCTTGACATCACCGCGGTCCCGGTCCTGAAGAGCCTGAGCCACCTCCCGGTAATCGTCGATCCCTGCCACGGTCCGGGTAAGTCGCGGCTCGTCATTCCGATGGCCCGCGCGGGTGTGGCCGCCGGGGCCGACGGCCTGCTGGTGGAGGTGCACCCGGAGCCGGACCACGCGCTCTGCGACGGACCGCACCTGCTCACCCTGGAAGCCTTCGCGACGCTGATGCAGGACCTCGACGGCATCGCGCTCGCGGTCGGACGGCGGGTCTAGCGGCGGCACGATGGCGTCGTTCACTCGCGCGGCCATCATCGGCGTGGGCCTCATCGGAGGCTCGCTCGGGATGGCCATGCGCAAGCGCGGTCTCGCCCGCGAGGTGGTCGGTGTCGCGCGCGTGCCGGAGACGATCGGTGTCGCGCGGGCGCGCGGCGCGATCGACCGCGGTACCACCGACCCCGTGGACGGCGTGGCCGGCGCCGACCTCGTAGTGCTGGCGACACCTCCGGAGCTCGTCGTGTCGATGGCGCAGCAGGTCCTGCCGTACCTCGGCGCCGGCGCCATCGTCACCGACGTGGCGAGCGTCAAGGGCGGCATCGTGCCGGAGATCGAATCGGCGCTCGACCCGGCCCGCGGCGTGGCCTTCGTGGGCGGCCACCCCATGGCCGGCAACGAGGGACGCGGCGTCGCCGCCGCGTCCGACGAGCTGTTCAAAGGCTCGGTGTATCTGATCACCCGGACGCCGCGCACGGACCCGGCGGCCGCGGAGCGCATCGCCACGCTGGCGCGGGCGCTCGGCGCCCGGCCGATCATGACGGATCCGGACGCGCACGACCGGGCCGTCGCCCGCGTCAGCCACCTGCCGTATCTGCTGGCCGCGGCGCTCATCGGCGCGGCCGAGGAGGAGACTGCCGCGGCGGGGCCGTCGTTCCTCGGCGCGACGCGCGTCGCCGGCAGCCCCGTGCCGATGTGGGCGCAGATCTGCCGGCTTAACCGGCGGGAGATCCTCGACGCGCTGCGCGCCTTCCGGGGCAAATTGGACCGGATCGAGCAGGCGCTCGCGGATGGTGCGGATCTCGAGACGGTGCTCGACGAGGCGCGTCAGGCGCGCCGTGCGCTGTCCCCGCGGAGCGAGAACGGGCTGCCGGTGTCCCGCGCGGCCGGCTCGCGGAGCGAACGGCCGTGAGCGCCGTCACCCTCGCACCGACCGTCACCGAGTTCGACCGCCGGGCGCGGGAAGGCAACCTCGTGCCCGTGTCGTGCGAGATCATGGCGGACCTCGACACGCCGATCTCGGCGTTTCTCCGGATCCGGCATCTGCCGTACCCGTTTCTGCTCGAGAGCGCGGAGGGCAGCGAAAAGATCGCCCGCTATTCGTTCCTCGGCGCGTCCCCGCGGCTCGTGCTGCGCGCGTTTGGGGACCGTGTGGAGGTCCACGAAGGCGGCTTTAATGACATCGGTGCCGGCGGCGGGTCCGCCGGCACCGTCCGCCGCATCCAGCAGGATCCGCTCGGTGCGGCGCGCGACGTGCTGGCGCGATACCGCCCGGTCGCGGATCCCACGCTCCCGCGATTTTACGGGGGCCTGGTGGGGTACTTCGGATACGATCTGATCCGCACGATCGAACGTCTGCCGCACCAGCCTCCCGACGACTACGGCCTGCCGATCATGAACCTCGCCCTCGCCGACACCGTCGTGGTCTTCGATCACGTCCGCCACCGCATCCGCATCGTGGCGAACGCCTGCGTCGACGACGGCGCCGAGCGCGCCTACCGCGAGGCGCAGCGGCGCATCGAGCAGTGGATCGAGCTGCTGCGTGCGCCGATGCCGGAGATGCAGGCCGCGGGCCCCTACCCGCCGCTGGGCCTGCGGTCCAACATGACCCGCGAGCGGTACCTCGCCGGGGTCGAGCGGTGCCGGGAGTACGTCCACGCCGGCGACGCGTTCCAGATCGTGTTCTCGCAGCGCTTCGCCGCCGACGTGGGCGGTCTCGACCCGTTCGCGGTGTACCGCGCCGTGCGCGCCATCAACCCGTCGCCCTTCATGTTCTATCTCGGCGGGGACGACGCGACGCTCGTGGGAGCATCCCCGGAGCTGTTGGTGCGGCTCGAGGGCGACCTCATCCAGATGCGCCCGATCGCCGGCACCCGCCGGCGCGGCCTCGACGAGGATGAGGACCGGCAGCTCGAGCAGGAGATGCTCGGCAGCGAGAAAGAGCGCGCCGAGCACGTGATGCTGGTCGACCTGACCCGCAACGACGTCGGGCGCGTCGCGCGCTACGGGACGGTGCGGGTGCCCGAGCTCATGACGGTCGAACGCTACTCCCACGTCATGCACATCGTCAGCCTCGTGGAGGGACGCCTCCGCGAGGGGCTCGACGCGTTCGACGTGCTGCGGGCGGTGTTCCCGCACGGTACCGTCAGCGGCGCGCCGAAGGTCCGCGCGATGGAGATCCTCGACGAGCTCGAGCCCACGACGCGCGGGCCCTATGCCGGGGCCGTCGGGTACGCCGGGTTCGGCGGGGCGTTGGACACGTGCATCGCGATCCGCACGCTGGCGATGCGCAACGGCGTGGCCTACGTCCAGGCCGGCGGCGGCATCGTCGCCGACTCGGAGCCGGCCGCGGAATACGACGAGACGGTGAACAAGGCCAAAGTGCTGATCCGCGCCATCGAGATGGCGCGGCGCGGGCTGTAGGACCGGCACGGAGGAGACGGCGATGATCCTGGTCATCGACAACTACGACTCGTTCACATACAACCTCGTGCAGTACCTCGGGGAGCTCGGGGAGACGCCCGAGGTCCGCCGCAACGACACGGTGACGGTGGACGAGGTCGCGGCCCTCGCCCCGGAGGCGATCGTCGTCTCGCCCGGGCCGTGCACCCCCGCGGAGGCCGGCGTCAGCACCCCGCTCATCGCAGCGCTGGCAGGGCGCGTGCCGATCCTCGGCGTCTGCCTCGGGCACCAGTGCATCGGGGCGGCCCTGGGCGGACTCGTCGTGCGCGGGCAGGCGCCGGTGCACGGCAAGACGGCGCGCATCTACCACGACGGCCGGACGATCTTCACCGGCGTCCCGGCGCCGATCACCGGCACGCGGTACCATTCGCTCGTGATCGATCCAGACCGGCTGCCCGAGTCGCTCGAGATCTCCGCGCGCACGGAGGACGGCGTGATCATGGGCGTCCGGCACCGCACGGCGATCCTGGAGGGCGTGCAGTTCCATCCCGAATCCGTGTTGACCGAGTACGGGCACGCGATGCTCCGCAACTTCCTCGCGATCGCCCGCGGGCAGACGCCCCCGGGCCTTGCCGGGACGCTGCCGCCCACGCCGGCTTCGGCCGCGCGTACCGGCGGGGGGCTCGAGCCCGCCGCCGCCGGCCGGTCCGCCGGGAGGGGCTAGGCCCATGCCGCTGCGCCCCGCGATCGCGAAAATCGCCGCCCGCGAGTCGCTGACCGAGCAGGAAGCGCACGCCGCCATGGGCACCATCATGGACGGCGAAGCCACCCCGGCGCAGATCGCCGCGCTCATCACCGGGCTCGCGATGCGCGGCGAGACGGTCGAAGAGATCACGGGCTTCGCCCGCGCGATCCGGGAGCACGCGGTGACGATCGCGCCGCGGGCGGACCACCTCGTGGACATCGTCGGCACCGGCGGTGACCGCCTCAACACGTTCAACATCTCGACGACGTCCGCGTTCGTGATCGCCGGCGCCGGCGGCCACGTGGCCAAGCACGGCAACCGCGCCGCCAGCAGCCGCAGCGGCGCCGCCGACGTGCTCGAGGCCCTCGGCATCAACCTCGACGCCCCGCCCGAGGTCGTCCAGGTCTGCATCGAAGAGGTGGGGTTCGGCTTCCTGTTTGCGCCGCGGTTTCATCCCGCGTTCAAGCACGCCATGCCGCCGCGCCGCGAGATCGGCATCCGCACCGTCTTCAACATCCTCGGGCCGCTCACCAACCCGGCCGGCGCGCGGCGCTACCTGCAGGGCGCGCCGAGCCCGGCGCACACCGAGGTGATGGGCCGGGTACTCGCGCAGCTGGGCGCCGACCGTGCGTTCGTCGTGCACGGCCTTGACGGCATGGACGAGATTTCGCTGTGCGCGCCGACGCAGGTCACGGAGGTCGAGGACGGCGCGGTGCGGACCTTCCAGATCACGCCCGAGCAGTTCGGGTTCAAGCGCGCGGCGCTCGAAGACCTGCGCGGCGGCACCCCCCAAGAAAACGCGGCGCTGACCCTCGCGATCCTCCAGGGCGAGCCCGGCCCGCGCCGCGATATCGTCGTGTTCAACGCCGGCGTTGCGCTGGTCGCCGCCGGCATCGCGAAGGGCATCGAGGACGGAATTACGCGCGCCGCGCAGAGCATCGACTCGGGAAAGGCCTACGAGCGGCTCGAGGCGCTGCGGCTGCGCACGAAGTTCGGGTAGGCGGATGGGCGTTCTCGATCGGATCGTCGCGCACAAGCGCGAGGAACTGGCCGGCCGCACGCGGCAGACGCCGCTCGCGGAGATGCGCAGGCGGGCCGCCGACGCCCCGCCTGCGCGGCCATTCCACCAGGCACTCCTCGGGCCGGACACGGGGCCGGCGGGCGTTCGCTTGATCGCGGAGGTCAAAGGGTCGTCGCCGTCCGCCGGCACGATCCGCGCCGAGTTCGATCCGGTGGCGATCGCCCGGACGTACGCGGTGTCCGGAGCGGCGGCCGTGTCGGTGCTGACCGACGCGCGGTTCTTCGCGGGCGCGGACGACCACCTTACGCGGGTGCGCGCGGCGGTCGACGTGCCGGTGTTGCGGAAGGACTTCATCGTCGATCCCTATCAGGTCTACGAGGCGCGCGCGATCGGCGCGGATGCCGTGCTGCTGATCGTGGCGGTGCTGGACCGCGGCGCCGTGGCCGACCTCGCCTCACTCGCCGCGGAGTTGGACATGGCGGCGCTCGTCGAGGCGCACACGGAGGCGGAGGTGGGCGCGGCGCTCGACGTCCGCGCCGCGCTCCTCGGCATCAACAACCGCAACCTGGACACGCTCGAGACCTCGCTCGAGGTCACCCGGCGCCTCCGGCCGCTCGTGCCGGCCGGCGTGACCGTCGTGGCCGAGAGCGGCATCGAGGAGCGGCGTGACGTGGAGGAGATGGGCCGGCTCGGCGTCCAGGCGGTGCTGGTCGGGACCGCGCTGATGCGGTCCGCCGATCCCGGCGCGCGCGTCCGTGAGCTGCTCGGAGTTCCGGCGGGGCGCGGAGCGTAACGAGGAGGCGCCATGGCAGAGACACAGGCGGCACAGACCCTCATTCGGCGGACGGCCCCCGGTAAGAAGGGGCGTCTCCTCACGGGCGACCGGCCGACCGGCCGGCTGCACCTCGGCCACTACGTCGGGTCGCTCGAGAACCGGCTCCGGCTCCAGGACGAGTACGAGTGCTTCTTTATCGTTGCGGACTATCACGTACTGACGACGGGGACGGAACGCACCCGCGAGATCGGCGGCCACATTCAAGAGCTGCTGCTCGACTACCTCAGCATCGGCATCGATCCGGCGCGCAGCACGATCTACGTGCAGTCGCTCGTGCCCGAGGTCGCCGTGCTGCACCTCATCTTCTCGATGCTGACGACCGTCCCGCGCCTCCAGCGCGTGCCGACGCTCAAGGAGGTCATGCGCGACCTGAAGCTTGAGACCGCGACCGTCGGCCTCCTCACCTATCCGGTGCTGCAGGCCGCGGACATCCTGATGGTCCGCGCGGATGCGGTACCGGTCGGCAAGGATCAGTCGAGCCACCTCGAGGTCACGCGCGAGGTCGCGCGGCGCTTCAACGAGCTGTACGGCCCCGTGTTCCCGGAGCCGGAGACGATCATCGGGCGGGTCGGGACGCTCGTCGGCACGGACGGGCAGGCCAAGATGAGCAAGTCGATCGGCAACACGATCGATCTCGCGGACGACGCCGAGACGGTGCGGCGCAAGGTCATGAGCATGTACACCGATCCCACCCGCATCCATCCGACCGACCCGGGCCACGTCGAGGGCAACCCGGTGTTCATCTACCACGACGCGTTCAACAAGGACAAGGCCGAGGTCGAGGAGCTCAAGGAGCGCTACCGTCAGGGCACGGTCGGCGACGTCGAGGTGAAGAAGCGCCTGCTCCGCGCGATCAACGAGTTCCTCGAGCCGATCCGGGAGCGCCGCGCGAAGTGGGCGGCGCAGCCGGACCGCGTGCACGAGATCGTCATCGAAGGGAGCCGCGTGGCGCGCCGCGAGGCGCAGACGACGCTCGCGCTCTCGCTCGAGCGGATGGGCATGGACTACTTCCGCGAGGGGCGCGACGGCGCGGCCGCGGCGGCCCCGGGCAGCGCGGCGGCCTCCCCCCGAAGGGGGGATGGGCGAGGATGAGTGAGGCGGTCCGCGTCAAGATCTGCGGCATCCGCCGTCTTCCCGACGCGCTCGCGGCGGCGGAGGCCGGCGCCGACGCGATCGGCCTGAACTTCTGGCGGCCCGGCCGAAGGTACGTGGCGCCCGAGGTGGCGCGCCAGATCGCGCGCGCCCTGCCCCCGTTCGTCTGCAAGGTCGGCGTGTTCGTCGACGAGGATCCGGACAAGGTGCGCGAGATCGCCGATCTGGTCGGCCTCGACGCGCTGCAGCTGCACGGCGCGGAGACGCCCGAGGTCTGCGCCGGCTTCGACCTGCCGGTGATCAAGGGGATCCGGGTGCGCGGCCCGGAGAGTCTGGCCGACCTCGGGCGGTACCGCGTGGCCGGTTTTCTGCTCGACGCGCACGTGCCCGGCGCGGCGGCGCCCGGCGGCACCGGCCGGACCTTCGACTGGAGCCTCGCTGAGCGCGCGCGGGCGGCGGGGCCGGTCATCCTCTCCGGCGGCCTGACCCCGGACAACGTCGAGGACGCGATCCGCCGGGCGCGGCCCTATGCGGTCGACGTCGCGTCCGGCGTCGAGACGAACGGCGAGAAGGACCCGGCCAAGATCCGCGCGTTCATCGCGCGCGTGCAGGCCTGGAACTCGGCGCAGGAGGCCGCGAATGCGGCCGGAGGCCCTGCGCAGACGGGGGAGGTGCGGCGATGACGGCGCCCGTACAGGCAGAGGCTCGAACCGCCACCGGCTGGTTCGGCGACTACGGCGGCCGGTTCGTACCGGAGACGCTCGTACCGGCGCTCGAGGAATTGGAGGCCGCCTACGCGGCCGCGCAGCGCGACCCCGTCTATAACGCGGAGATGGACCGCCTGTTGCGGACGTTCTGCGGCCGTCCGACGCCGCTGTACTTCGCGCGGCGGCTGACCGAGACGCTGGGCGGGGCCAGAATCTACCTCAAGCGCGAGGACCTCCTGCACACCGGCGCACACAAGATCAACAACGCGATCGGCCAGGTGCTGCTCGCGCACCGCATGGGCAAGCGCCGCATCATCGCCGAGACCGGGGCGGGGCAGCACGGGGTGGCGACCGCCACCGCGGCCGCATCGTTCGGGCTGCCGTGCGAGGTCTACATGGGCACCGAAGACATGGAGCGCCAGGCGCTCAACGTCTTCCGCATGCGCCTCCTCGGCACGCGGGTCGTCCCGGTCGACAACGGCAGCCGCACGCTGAAGGATGCGATCAACGAGGCGCTCCGCGACTGGGTGACCAACGTCGCGACGACGCACTACGTCATCGGCTCGGTGGTCGGTCCCCACCCGTACCCGATGCTGGTGCGCGACCTGCAGTCGGTGATCGGCCGCGAGGCCCGGCCGCAGATGATGGCGGCCGAGGGGCGGCTGCCCGACGCCGTTGTCGCCTGCGTCGGGGGCGGCAGCAATTCCATGGGCACGTTTCATCCATTTAAGGACGACGCCGGCGTCGCGCTCATCGGCGTCGAGGCGGCCGGGGAGGGCGTGGCCTCGGGCCGGCACGCCGCCACCCTCGTCGCCGGCGTCCCGGGCGTGCTGCACGGCGCGATGAGCTACGTGATTCAGGACGCGCAGGGCCAGGTGCTGCCGACCCATTCGATCTCCGCCGGGCTCGACTATCCCGGCGTCGGCCCGGAGCACTCCTACTTCAAGGACAGTGGGCGCGCGCGCTACGTCGCTGTGACCGATAAAGAGGCGCTCGAGGGCTTCCACATGCTGTGCCGGTTGGAAGGGATTATCCCGGCGCTCGAGTCGTCGCACGCGATCGCCTACCTCAAGACGCTGGCGCCGCAGATGGGCCCCGACAAGACCATTCTCGTGTGCCTCAGCGGGCGCGGAGACAAGGACGTCGATACCGTCGCAAAGGCGATGGGCGAGGAGATCCGCGGGTGACCCCCGCCCGCGGTGCGTCGCCAAAGCCGGAGCAGGCCGTCGCGGAGCCGCTTGCGGCCAACCGGCTCGTCCGCGCCTTCGCCGCGCTGCGCGCCGAGCGGCACTGCGCGTTGATCCCGTACATCATGGCCGGCGATCCCGACATCCCGACGACCGAGCGGCTGGTCGAGGCGCTCGTGGACGCCGGGGCGAGCGCGGTGGAGCTGGGCGTGCCGTTCAGCGACCCGATCGCCGACGGCCCGATCAACCAGCGCGCCGGGCTCCGCGCGATGGCGCAGGGGATGGGAATCCGGCCGGCGCTCGATCTGGTGGCCAGACTTCGGACGCGCACGCAGGTGCCGCTGCTCGTCATGACCTACTACAACTTGATCCTCCGGTACGGGCCCGGCGCGTTTGCGCGGGATGCCGCCGCCGCGGGCCTCGACGGGCTCATTGCCGCGGACCTCCCGCCCGACGCGGCCGGGGATCTCACCGGCGAGGCGCGGCGAACAGGCCTCGCGACGGTGTTCATGGCGGCGCCGACGAGCACGCCGGAGCGGATCCGCGCGGTGACGGCGTCCTCGACCGGGTTCGTCTACTGTGTCTCGCGGACCGGCGTCACCGGCGTGCAGAACGCGCTGCCCGAAGGGCTTCCCGAGCTGGTCCGGCGCATCCGCGCCGAGACGGCGTCCCCGATCTGCGTCGGCTTCGGCATCAGCCGTCCGGCCCAGGCCCGTGAGGTCGCGAAGGTCGCCGACGGCGTGATCGTCGGCAGCGCCTTGGTACAGATGATCGAAGAAGCCCCCCGCGACGTCGCCGGCGCCGGCGCGTTCGTGCGCGACCTGGCGGCGGCGATCGCCTAAGTCTGATCCGCGGAACTGCCGCGTCCATGATCCGGCGCAGTCTCATCACCGCCGTTGTTATCCTCCTGGCCGCGATGTCGCCCGCGCCGGCCCAGACGCCCGCGGCCGCACCGATCACATCCATCCACATGGTGGATTCGACGGCCGGGTGGGCTCAGACGGCGGACCGCCTCTTGCGCACGGTCGACGGCGGCGCGCACTGGACCGACGTGTCGCCGCCGGGCGCGGGCGGGAGCGGACATCCCGCCACGGCGTTTCTGGGTTCCTCCGCCGCGTGGATCGTGCCGGAGCCGCGTTCCGGGAGTACCGCGCTCGACGTTTTCCGCACCACGGACGGCGGGCGGACGTGGACGCGCTCGCGCGTCACCGCGGCGAGCGTGGGACAGATAACGTTCGTCGATGCGCGGACCGGCTGGATGACGGTCGATCTGGACAACGCCGCGGGCTCCGAGGCGCTCCGGCTGCTCCGGACGATGGACGGCGGCGCCACGTGGGCGGAGGTGGCGCGGACGGACCGCCCCGCCGCACCCGCCGGCCATGGCCTGCCGCTCGGCGGCGACAAGGCCGGATTCGCGTTCCTCGACGCCCGCACCGGGTGGATGGCCGGGTACATTCCGCAGGACGATTACAGCTATCTCTACGTCACCCGCAACGCGGGCGGCATGTGGGAGCGTCAAGCCCTTGCCATCCCGGCGGGCGCCGGCACCGTCCAGTTCGGGTTGGCCGTGCCGTCTGTCTTTGCGCTCGGTGATGCGGTGCTGCCCGTCCAGCTGAATTCCGCGGGACCGGCCCTGAGCCTCGTCTACGTGACGCATGACGGCGGGCGTCACTGGATCCCCACGGCCGCGGTCCCGCTGTCCGCGACGGCCGCGTCGTTTCCGAGCGTGCGAGTGGGTTGGCTGACGGACGGGGGACGGCTCTATGCTACGACCGACGCGGGCCACCACTGGACGGCCCTGCCGCGCAGCGCGCTCTTCACCGATGCGACCGAGCTCGACTTCATCACGCCGTCGGCCGGATGGGCGGTGCGCGACGGCGCGCCGTCGCTGCTCAAGACCGCGGACGGCGGCCGCACGTGGGCGGCGGTGCGGTAGTTAGACGGCGTCAGCCGCTCGAAGTTTCCCGGCGTACAGTAGCAGGACGTCGCACGGTGCATGGTCCACGACGAACCGCACGGTCGGAGTGAGGTGCCGGCGCGGAAACCTGGGTGGCCCTTCATGGTGCGGAGGCTCCGGACGTCCGTGCCGGTCCGGGGGCGGCGGTCCCGCCGGATCTTCCGCGGCCCCCAGGACGATGAGGTTCGCCGTGGCCTCGTAGGCGGCGGCGACGATCTCGTGCTCCGGCACGCCGGTGCGCTGCCGACGATGAATGGGCGTGCCGGCCGGCAGCCGGCGGGCCGCGATGACTTCGGCCTCCGTCAGCATTTTCTGGCCCGCGTCCGCGCCGAGGGAGCCCATCTGCCGCAGGCGCTCCGACGCTCGGCGGCCGCGACCCGGCAGGTTCCCCGCCGCCAGCCCGAACTCGCGCAGCGGACGCGCGTCGACGATGTGCAGCAGGTGCAGTTCCGCATCGGACCACGAGAGCTGGCCCAGTACCCGGTCGAGAAACTCCCGGAACAGCAGTCCGCTGACGGCGACCAGCACGCGCCTCATCGGAGGCCTCCTTCAAGTGCGAGCGCCGCGAGCGCCACGGCGAGGACGAGCGGCACGGTGATCGCGGCGACCCGCAGGTATTCCAGAGCCGGCACTTCGAGCCCCTGCCGGCGGACCAGCGAAAGCCAGATGAGTGTGGCGAGCGACCCGGCCGTGGTCAGCGTGGGGCCGATGTTGACGCCGATGAGCGCCGCGGCCGCCAGTCCTAACACCCGACCGGGAGCGACGGGCGCGAGGGCCGCCAGCATCACGAGCGTCATCGGGATATTGTTGAAGAGGTTCGCTCCGAGAGCCGCGATGCCGGTCGTGACGGCGAGGCTGCCGAGCGATCCCGGGGGCTGGTGGAGCACGAGCCGCGCGAGGTCACGAGTGAGGCCCGCGTGTTCCATGCCCCGAACAATGGCGGCCATGGCCCAGACGAACACGAACAGAGACCACGAGACGCCGTGGCGCACCGCGTGGCTCGCCCGGACTCCGGCCGCGCGGGCGATCAGCAGCAGCACGCCGGCGCCCGCGATCGCGACCGGCCAGAGCGGATGTCCGGTGAGCCCGGCGACGAAGAGACCGCCGAGCACCAGCGCGAGAGCCGCCGCCGCGCCGCGAAAGAACGGTGTCCGTGCCGGGTCGCCGGCGGGCGGCCCGGGGGCAATCGGCCCCGGCAGCCGGTCCCGAAACAGCCACAGGAAGATGGCGGCGTTAGCGGCGACGGCCACCAGGTTTGGGAGCGCCATCACCCCGGCGAAGCGCCAGAACGGAAAGTTCAGGCGGCTCACCGCCAGCAAATTCGTCAGGTTGCTCATCGGAAAAATAAGCGACCCGGTATTGGCGACGAACGTGCACGCGTAGAGGTAGGGCAGCGGGTCGATCCGGAGCGCGAGGACGGTCGCGTAGATCACCGGCGTCAGGACGATCACCGTGACGTCGAGCGACAGCAGCGCCGTGACCGCCGCGCCCAGCACAAATACATTCACGAGCAGACGCGGGCCGCTGCGGCTCGCTCGGGCGGCGAACGATGCGGCCCAGGTGAAGACGCCGGCCTGTTCGGCGACCGTCGAGACGACCATCATGCCAGCGAGAAACAACAGGACGCCCGCTGTGTCCCGGCCGACACGCGCGATGTCCGCGAGGGTCAGCAGGCCGATCGTCAGGAACGCGGCCACGCCCGCGGCGGCCGGCCAGGCCTCGTTGAGACCGTGCGGCCGGGCGATCACGAAGCCCATCACGGCGAGAAACACCGCGAGGCCGAGGACCGTGCCGGCGTCGTGGATCACGGGCTTCAGGCGGGAGCCGCCGGCTTTCGGTGAGGCCCCGCGAGCTCTCCGCCGCGCCTACTTCTGGATGTACGTATCGCTCAACGCCGGATAGCTCGAGTAGTTGTATTTAACGTTCTTCACGGTGTCGCGGATCGCCCACACTGACAGTTTGTCCATCATCGGTATCGCCACGGCCTGGTCGAGCAGCATGTGCTGCACCTTGAGGTAGATCGCCCGGCGCTTCGCCGGATTGAACGTCGCCCGGCCCTGGTCGAGCAGCGCGTCCACCTCACGGTCCGAATAGCACGACCAGTTGAAGTTGCTGCCGATGGTGGCCGAGTCGAAGAGCGCGTAGAGCGCGTCGGGCTCGTTCGTGCGGAGAAAGATCGAGCCCATGTTGGTCGCGCAGCGGAAGTTGTCGTCGACCCAGGCCGGCGCGGCCGAGCTCTTGATCCGGGCGTCGACGCCCAACTCGAGGAACTGTCCCTGCACGAGCTCGACCTCGGGGAAGTTGCCGCCGCCGTAGTTGAGCGAATTGATCACGAGGGACAGCGGTTTGCCGTCTTTCACGCGGGTATTGTTGGGGCCCATCTTCCAGCCGGCCTCGTCGAGCAGCTGCGCCGCCCTGGCCGGGCTGTGCGGATAGTACGCGCAGGCGTCCGGGTCTTTCAGCATCGACTGGCTGAGCAGCCCGCAGCCGACCTCGTCCAGCCCTTTGTAGACCGACCCCACGATGGCGGCGCGGTTGATCGCGTAACTGAGCGCCCGGCGGACCTGCACGTTGTCCGTGGGCGGCAGTTTGACGTTTACCCACCAGAAGTACGAGGATCCCGGAAACGGCCGCGTCTCAATGCGCAGCGCCTTGTCCCGCTGCAATTGCGCGAGCGCCGATCCGGGCGACGAGTACAGGTAGATCATCTGCGTCTCGCCGGTCTCGACCGTGACGTTGCGGCTGTTGCTCTCCGGGATGTTCCGCCAGACGATCCGGTCCAGGTACGGCGGCCCCTGATGGTCGCTCCACGGCTCGCGGCGGTTGAACGACGCGTTGCGCGCGAGCGTGATGTGATCCTGCGCGACGTACTCGGAGACCGTGAACGGGCCGGTTCCCACCGGACGCTTGGCCACGTCCGCGCCCTGCCCCGGAGTCGTCCGGGGCGAGAGCATCGCCAGCACGCCGACGGCCGCGTACGCGAGAAACGGCGCGTACGGCTCCTTGAACGTGACGCGCGCCGTGCGGTCGTTCACCACCGTGGTGCCGGTGTAGCCGACCAGCGCGTTGAGCGCGCCGCCGGGCTTGAACGCGGGGTTCACGATGCGGTCGAGGTTCCACTTCACGGCCTCGGCGTTGAACGGCGCCCCGTCGGTGAACGCGACGTCGTTGCGCAGCGCGAACGTGAACGTCTTCCCGTCCGGGGAAACCGTATAGCTCTCCGCGAGCCAGGGGACGAGCCGTCCATCCGGCTGCTGGTAGACGAGGCTCTCCGTCGTTTGCAGGCTCGCGATGAGGTAGCTGACCGCGGCGCCGGACGCGTGCGGATCGAGGGTCACCGGCTGGGAGTCGAGGCCCACGACGAGCGCCCCCCCGCGCACCGGCGCGGCGCTGGCGGACCCGCCGCCGGCAATCATGAAATTAACGCCGGCGGGGGTGACGCCGGCCGCCGCAAGCGCCAGCAGCGCCGCGAACACCGCCGCGTGCCATCGGGTGCGCCGTTCCTGCGGGCCCTGTGACCGCATCGTCATCCCCCTTTGGCGTCGAGGCCGGCCTTCACACGTTCGGCGCGCAGCGGGACGGTCCGAAACCGCACGCCCGTCGCATCGAACACCGCGTTGCCGAGCGCCGCGGCGACCGGCGCCGGTTCGCCGACGCCGAGCGGCGGCTGATCGAGGTGCTGCATCAGGTCCACCTCGATCGGCGGCGCCTGCGGAAACCGCAAAATCGGATAGCCCGCCCAATCGATGCTGGTGACGCGGTCGCGATCCCACACGACCCCTTCGTACAGCGCGCGGCTGAGAGTCTGCACGATGCACCCCTCGACCTGGTTCTGCACGGCGTCGGGATTGATCATGAGGCCGCAGTCGTGCGCGCACACGGCGCGTGTCACCTGGATCCGGCCTGAGCTCCGTTCGACTTCCACTTCCATGCCGGTGGCGACGTCGTTTTCGGCGTCTTTGTAGTGCACGTAGGCCATGCCGCGTCCGACGAGCAGCGCCGCCGCCGGGTTGGCCCTGCGCGGGGACGGCCGCGCCTCCCAGCGCATCCGCGCGGCGAGCCGCCGGACCGCCTCCGCCGCCCTCGGATCCGCGAGCCGCCGCAGCCGGAACTCCCGCGGGTCGACGCCGGCGCCGCCAGTTCGTCGACGAGCGACTCCACGGCGAAGGTGTTGCCGGGTTTGCCCGGCGACCGGAGCTGCGAGGTTCGCAGCGGCGTCTCGGCGAGCCGGTGGATCACTATGCGGACGTTGCGGAAGCCGTACGGCGGCTCCGGGTGCTGCGAGATCAGCCCGGTCGAGATGCCGGGGTGCTGTGGAATCCGGGCTTCGTCCGGGGCGAGCAGCGGCACGTTCGGCAGGCCCGCGGTCGCGGCCGGCAGCCACGCCTGCGTTTCCCACGCCGCGACGTCGCCGTCGCGGACGGCGGCCCGCAGGTCCAACAGCTGCGCCGGCCCCTTCGGATCCCAGCCGAGTTCGTCCTGGCGCGTCCACTGCACGCGCACCGGCCGACGGACCGCCTTGGACAGCAGCACCGCGTCGCACGCGGCGTCGTCGCTGCCGTTCACGCCGTAGCTGCCGGCACCGTCGATATAGATCAGGCGCACCGGGTCCCGCGGCAGCTTCAGGATGCCGGCGAAGGGCTCCCGGAACCGGTGCGTCGCCTGAGACGGCGTCCAGATCGTCGCCCGGTCGGGCCGCAGCGCCGCCGCCTCCGCGATGAACGCCGCTTGGACCGGATCCGGGTGGAGGCCGAGGTCGTTTCGCAAAACGTAGAGGAGGGGTTCGCCGGGATCGTCGAGATTGACGGTCCGCGCCTGGCCGTTCACCCGCAGGGTCAACGCGCTCACTGATTCACCTCGGGGCCGCCGCCGTGAGGGATGTGTAGTGGCGGTGGCTTTACCGCGCGCGGCCGCCGAGTCCTTCCATTGACAGGCTCCGCCCCCGCGCATTACGGTGATGGCATGTCATCCTCACCGGGGACTCCCCCGTCTTCGCGGGGCGATTCGGCCGCACAGGTCGCCGAGGGGCTCGAAGGGATCGTCGCAGCGGAGAGCCGCATCTGTTTCGTCGACGGCATCGAAGGCCGGCTCATCTACCAGGGCTACGACATCCACGACCTGGCCGCGCATGCCGGCTTCGAGGAGGTCGCCTACCTCCTCTGGCACGGCGACCTGCCCACGCGCGCGCAGCTCGACGTTCTGAACAAGGACCTCGTCGCGGCGCGGACGCTGCCGGCGCCCGTGCTGAACCTCCTGCGGGAATTCCCGCGCGACGCGCTGCCGATGGACGCGCTGCGGACGGCGACGTCCGCCCTCGGCATCTACGACCCGGAATCCCGCGACAATTCGGCCGCCGCGAACCTCCGCAAATCGGTGCGGCTCACCGCGCAGACCGCGACGATCGCGGCGGCGATCGGCCGGCTCCGCGAGCGCAAGGATCCGGTGGCGCCCGATCCGTCGCTCGGCCACGCTGCGAACTTCCTGTACATGCTGTGGGGCCGCAAGCCCGACGCGACCGCCGTCAAGACCGTCGACATCGCCCTGATCCTCCACGCCGACCACGAGCTCAACGCCAGCACGTTCGCCGCGCGCGTCACCGCGGCAACCCTCGCGGACATGCACTCCGCGATCACGTCCGCGATCGGGACGCTCAAGGGTCCGCTGCACGGCGGCGCCAACGAGGCGGTGATGCGCCTGCTGCTCAGCATCGGCGATCCCGCCAAGGTGATCCCGGCGGCGCGGGAGATGATCGCCGCGAAGCGCAAAATCCCGGGTTTCGGCCACCGCGTCTACAAGACCGAAGACCCGCGGGCGGCCCATCTCCGGAAGATGTCCGAGGAGCTGGGCCGGCAGAAGGGCGAGCTGAAGTGGTTCGAGATGTCGCGGGCGCTCGAGCAGTTCATGCTGTCGGAGAAGAAGATCTACGCCAACGTCGATTTCTACTCGGCCACATGCTACTACTACCTGGGGTTCCCGCTCGAGCTGTTCACGCCGGTCTTCGCGGTGAGCCGCATCAGCGGCTGGGCCGCGCACGTCCTCGAGCAGCTCGCCGACAACCGCATCATCCGGCCGCGCGCCGAGTACGTCGGCCCGCGCAACCGGACCTACGTGCCGATCGACAAGCGCTAGCCGCCGCTACCCGACGACTTCTTCGCCGCCGTCCACGCCGATCACGTTGCCGGTGATCCACTCGGTGCCCGGCCGGCACAGCACCGCCATCGCCCGCGCCACGTCCTGCGTCGTGGTGAGCCGCCCGGACGGGTTGCGCCGCAGCGCGGTGTCGACGATGGCCTGGTTCCCGGGAATCTTTCGCAGCGCCGGCGTGTCGGTGACGCCGGCCCGGATGCCGTTGATCGCGATGCCGCGCGGGGCGAGCTCCATGGCCAGCTGGCGGATGTGCGACTCGAGCGCCGCCTTGGCCGCGGAGACCGCGCCGTAATTCGGCAGCACGCGCATCGCCCCGGCGCTCGTCATCGCGAAGATCTTCCCGCCCCGCCGCATCAGGCCCGCGTAGACGAGATCCTGCGTCCAGTACACCAGGCTGTGCGCCATCACGGAGAGCGTCATGTCCATCTGCGCCGGGGTGATGGCCTCCTCGGCCGATTCCGCCATGTACGGGCGGAGGTTTCCGAACGCGAGCGAGTGGAGGAGCACGCCCACGGTGCCGTCTGTTCCGGCCTCCTCCCGCGCGCGCGCCAGTACCTCGACGCGGCGCTCGGGGTCCGCGGCGTTGACGTTGAAGAAGACGGCCGCGCGCCCCTCGGCGCGGATGCCGCCGATCACTTCCTCGACGTGCGGCATGGTCGTTTTGCGGTCGAGGTGCACCCCGATGATGTCGTAGCCGGCGCGGGCCAGCTCGAGTCCGGTTGCCTCGCCGAACCCGCTGCTCGCGCCGAGAATCAACGCCCACTGACGCGGTTCCGCCATGGCGTCGCTATTTCGGTCCGTGCCCCGTCAGCCCTTCACCGGGCCGTCCGCCCCTTTGCAGGAGTCGTCCGGGCCCGGCTGAACCACGCTCTACTATGCCGCCGAACGTGGATGTCGTCGTCGTTGGTGGGGGAGTCGTCGGCACGAGCGTCGCGTTCCACCTCGCGCAGCGCCGCGCCGGCCGCATCGTGCTGTGCGAGCGCCGGTTTCTCGCCGCGGGGGCGACCGGCAAGTCCGGCGCGCTCGTGCGCATGCACTACGCGAACGAGCCTGAGGCCCGCCTCGCCGTGGCGAGCCTGCCGTACTTCCAGCACTGGAGCGACATCGTCGGCGCCGGGTCCTCGGGCTTCGTCAACACCGGCATGCTGCGGTTCGTCGCGCCGGCCAGCGAAACCAAACTCCGCGCCAACGTCGCGATGCTCCGCCGGCTCGGCGTCAACACGGCGGTGATCGGGCCGGCCGACGTCCGCGCGATCGTGCCGTCGTGGCGCACCGACGACGTCGCCGCCGCGGCCTATGAGCCCGATTCGGGGATGGCCGATCCGATCGCGACGACGCACGGCTTCGCCGCCCGTGCCGCCGACCTCGGCGTGGAGGTGCGGCTCGGCACGCAGGTGCACGCGCTGCGCGCCACCAGGGGCCGCGTCGAAGGCGTCGAGACGTCCGCCGGCTTTGTCGCGGCGCCCGCGGTGGTCGTGGCCGGCGGCGCGTGGGCGCTGCCGCTCTTGCGGCCGGTCGGCGCGGCGGACGTGCTGACCGCGGTGCGCACGCAGGTCACGCTCTTCCGGCGGCCTCCCGAGCACGCGGCCGTCCATCCCATCTGTATCGACGGGGCGAACGATCTGTGGCTGCGTCCGGAGGGCGCCGGGTTTCTCAGCACGCTCGTCGGCATCTCCACCCGCCAGGATCTGCCGGATCCCGACACGCTCGACGAGGGCGTGGACGGCGACTACGTCGTGCGGGCCAAGGAGCGCCTCATGAAGCGGATGCCCGCGATCGCGGGCGCGCCGATGCGCGGCGGATGGGCCGGGGCGATCACGATCACGCCCGACGGCAAGCAGATCATCGACCGCCACCCGGAGATCGAGGGGCTCTGGATCTGCACCGGGGACAACGGGTCGGGCTTCAAGACCGCGCCCGCGCTCGGCGCCGCCCTGTCGGAGTGGATGACCGACGGTGCGCCGCGGACCGTGCCGCTGCGGCCGTTCCGCGCGACCCGCTTCAAAGAGGGCGACCTGCTGATCGGTGAAAACGAGTACGGCGACCGCCCGAACGAGCCCGGCCGGGGGATCATGCTCGGCTAGCCATGACGTCCGGGACGCGGATGGCCGGCAAGGTCGTGATCGTCACGGGCGCGGCGCGCGGCATCGGGCGGGCGATCGCGACCCGCTTCGGCGCCGAGGGGGCGCACGTGGTCGTCAACGACGTCGGTGCCGCCGGCGCTGAAGAGGTCGCGCACGACGTAACCGCCCGCGGCGGATCGGCCGCGGCGGTCGCCGCCGACGTTTCCGCGCCCGCGCAGGTCGATCGCTTGATGGAGGCGACCCTCCGGCGCTTCGGCACCATCGACGTGCTCGTCAACAACGCGAGCCTGACGGACACGATGCGTCACTTCCTGGACGCGGACGACGCATGGTGGGAGCGGGTCATCGCCGTCAATTTGACCGGCGCTTTTCTCTGCGGTTCCCGCGCCGCGCAGACTATGGCGCGCCGGCGATCGGGCGTGATCATCAACCTGTCGAGCGGCGGGGCCTCCCGGGCGCACCGCGGCAATGCCGCGTACGACGCGGCGAAGGGCGGCATCGAAGCCCTGACCCGCGCGATGGCGCTCGATCTCGCCCCCTACGGCGTGAGGGTCAACGCGCTCGTCCCGGGATCGGTCGACAGTTCGAACATGAGCGAGGACGTCAAGCGGGCGCGGGGTGCGAACATCCCCATGGGCCGCGTGGGTGAAGTGGACGAGCTCGCCGGTCCCGCGGTCTTCCTGGCGTCCGACGACGCCCGTTACATCACCGGCCACCTGCTGGTCGTCGACGGGGGATTGCTGGTCCAGCAGCGGTCCGCGACGGTGGACATCTTCCCGCTCAGCCGGTTCCCGGCGATCCCAGCCGAGACATTACCGGGGTCGTCTCATTCCGAATAAGACCGTCGGAACTGATGCTCAAGGTCCGGTAGGGTCCTACAAAGCCGGAGACCACCCAAGGTCCGAGACTATTGTGGTGCGCCGTTGGAGGACCTTCGGCCCGCTAGGGTGAACCCTGGCCGACGAGCGTGTTATAGTTTCCTTATCATGGTTTAGCCTATATTGCACTAACATTGATAAACTGATATAAACTTACTAGAACCATGGAGCCGGATCGCAACCCGTTCGCGCCAGGCGCCGGTGCGCAGCCACCCGAATTGACGGGTCGCGGCGTCGTTCTCGATCGTGCCTCAATCATTCTTCGGCGAATTGCTGGCGGGTACCACGACCGTAGCTGCCTACTGATCGGGCTTAGAGGCGTTGGCAAGACCGTCCTGCTGAACCGCATCCAAGGTGCTGCCCGCGATATCGGCTACATCGCCGTGTTGTTGGAGGCACCCGAGGACCGTCGCCTGGCGGATCTCCTCGCCCCCGCACTGCGGCGGATCCTCCTTCGCCTCGACCAAGTGCAGGGGCTCAAGCACAAGTTGCACGAGGCCATGGGCGTCCTGCGTGCATTTGCGTCAACCTTTAAAGTGACCATCGGTGACATCGGCGTCGGGATCGAGCCGCCGCGCGGGCTCGCCGATAGCGGCGCGCTCGACAGCGATGTGACCGACCTCTTGGTGGCCGTCGGAGAAGCCGCTGCAGAAGGCCGCACCTCGGTCGGCCTGCTTATCGATGAGCTGCAATATGTGGCTGAGGAAGAACTAGCCGCGCTCCTGGCCGGGCTCCATCGCGTTGCCCAGCTATCATTGCCGTTGGTTGTCTTCGGTGCTGGACTGCCCCAACTAGTCGGACTGACGGGAAAAGCCAAATCGTACGCCGAGCGACTCTTTGAATTCACGACTATTGGTCCGCTCGCCCCGGACGACGCGCGAGCGGCCGTTCATGACCCGATCGAACGGCAGGGCGTGGTCATCACCGATGATGCGTTAGATGAAATCGTACGCGTCACGGAAGGATATCCATACTTTTTGCAGGAGTGGGGCGCACGGACGTGGCTTAGCGCGCCTGTCTCACCGATCACCCTAGAGGACGTGGGGCGAGCCACGGCAGACGCAACAGCCGCGCTGGATCAAGGATTCTTCCGGGTGCGATTCGATCGTCTCACTCCCGCGGAAAAGGATTATCTTCGCGCGATGGCCGAGTTGGGCGCCGGGCCACATCGGTCTGGCGATATTGCCGAAATGCTGGGACGGACCGTGGACCAGGTTGCACCCACCCGAGCGAACGTTATCGCCAAAGGAATGGCATTTGCGCCCGCCTATGGGGATACAGCGTTCACCGTTCCGATGTTCGACGCGTTTATGCATCGGGTGATCCCGGAGTTTGTTCCGAGACCTCCAAGGCGTCGCGTTTCACACCGGCGCACTTCCAAAAAGCCCTGACGTCACCCGACCGCGAACGCTCCCGGTCGCGCGGGCGAGAGCGGGTCGAGTTCGGGCGCCGGCTCGCCGTGCAGCAACGCGGCGACGGCCGCCCCGACCGAGGGTGACAGCTGAAACCCGTGTCCGGAGAAGCCCGCCGCGACGTAGAGGCCCGCGATCCCCGGCACCGCCCCGATCAGCGGCACCCCGTCGACGCTTTCCGCCTCGAGCCCGCACCATGACTGCCGGATCCGGCACGTACGCAGGGGCGCGAATGTCTCGGTCGCGACGCGCCAGCTGCCTTGCACGCTGTCGTCGCGCACGGTGCAGGCCATGCCGGTGTCGTCGACGTTTGAGGGCCAGCCGCCGCCGATAAAGTAGGCGCCGGTCGGCAGCTGCTTGAGCGAGAGCGCGCGGCCGCTCGCCGTGATCGTGGGTGCGAGGACCGGCGGCGCCGGCTCAGTCAGGATCATCTGCGGGCCGCGCGGCACGATCGAAACGTGCGCCCCGATCTGCCGCAGCAGCCCCGCGCTCCACGCGCCTGCCGCGACGACGACGGCCCCCGCGCTGAACGTCTCGCCGCCCGCGACGGTCCCGCGCACGCGACTTCCATCTACCACCAATCCGGCCGGCGCGCCCGTCCGGTAGGCTGCCCCGCGGGCCGATGCGGCCGCGGCGAACGCGCGCGTCGTCGCAACAGGGTTGGCCTGCCCGTCGCTCGCGCTGAACGCGGCGGCGACGATGGATTCCGCGATGCCGGGTGCGAGGGTCCGGGCCTCGGCCGCGTCCACGATCCGCACGTCCAGCCCGGCGTCCCGCTCCCGCCCGACCCGTTCCTCGAGCGCCTGCCGGTCGCCGGCGGTCTCGACGAGATGCAGATGTCCGCCCTGCCGGAACTCGACGTCCGCGCCAAATTCCTCGGCCAGGCCGGGCCAGCGGCACGCGGCGGCCTTGGTCAGCGCCCACTCGCGCGGATCGCGCCGCTGCTGCCGGACGCCGCCGGCGCTGGCCCACGACGCGCTCGGCGGGGTCGCCGGCTGAGCCTGATCGAGGACCACGACCTTCGTGCGCCGGCGCGCGAGATGGTAGGCGATCGAGGAGCCGATCACGCCGCCGCCGACGATGAGCACGTCCGGGCGGGTCGCGCCCACGCCGTTAGCGGCCGCCGGGCCGGCCGGCAGGTCCGCCGCCCCGCAGCCGCGCCCAGATCCGGTCGACCTGCGCGTAAACCTCGTCGACGTCCAGATCCACCGGGCACCGGTCCCGAATGAGGCAGCGGCCGTCGACCCAGACGTGGCGCACGTCGAGGCCCTTGGCCGAATAGACCAGCGTCGCCGCGATGTCGTGCCACGGCCGGAGGTGCGGGCTCCGCATGTCCAGCGCGATAATATCCGCGCGCTTGCCCGCTTCCAGGCTGCCCGCGTGCGCCTCGATGCCGAGCGCGCGGGCGGCGTCGATCGTCGCCATCCGCAAGAGCGCCGTGGACGGCAGCACCGTCGGGTCGCCCGAGGCTACCTTATTGAGCACGCCGGCGCACTTCATCTCGTCGAAGAGGTCCATCCCGTTGTTGGTCACGGCCCAGTCCGTGCCGAGCGTGATGTTGGCTCCGGCGCGGGCGAGCGCCGGAATCGGGGCGAGATGTCCCTCGATCCGCGCCGCGCTGACCGGGCAGTGGCTCACCCACGTCCCGCTCTCCGCCAGCAGGCGAATCTCGTCCTCGTCGATATAGATGCAGTGTGCCGCGACGACGTCCTGGCCGAGCAGTCCCGTCGCCGCGAGGCAGTGCACGCCGCCCCGGTGCCCGCGGGTCCTGAGCGCCGCGAGCTCGGCCTGCGCCTGCGAGCAGTGGATGAAGACGCGGGCGCCGGTCTCCGTCGCCGTGCGCCGGATCCGGCGCAGGAGGTCGTCGGAGCACGTGTCGGGCGCGTGCGGGCCGATCCCGCAGTGAATCCGAGCGTCCGCGGCCGTGCCCCACCGGTCGATCAGCGCCATCGCCCGGTCCCATTCGAGCGGCACCGCGATGTCGCGCAGGGTGTGGCAGACGACGGCGCGCATCCCGAGGCGGTCGAACGCTTCCGCGATGGTGGCCATGTACGAGAAGCGGTCGGCGGTGCAGGTGATGCCGTTCATGAGCATGTCGAACCCGCCGAGCATCGTGCCCCAGTAGTAGTCGTCGGACACGGCGCCGTCCATGTACGGCGGCGCGTAGGCCGAGGCGAACCACTGCTCTTTCGTGCGGTCCTCGCCGAGCCCGCGAAAGAGCGCGAAGCCGGCGTGCGTGTGCGTGTTGATCAGGCCCGGCATGACGAGATGGTCCCGGCAGTCGACGACCGTATCCCCGGGCCGCGGCGGTCCGCCGGAGTCGTCGGGTCCAACGTGCACGATGCGCGCGTCGTCGATGACGACCGTGCCGGGCGAGAGGATCTCGTCCCGCGGGTTCATCGTCACGACGGTGCCGCCCCTCAGGATCTGCCGCACGGTGACGTGCACCTCCGATGTGGAAAGGACTCCGTCCGCAAATCGCAGAACGGCTGTCCAATGTCTGTCCTGGTGGATGCGCCGGCGATCGAGCTCGGCGACGTCGGCATGTCGTTCGCGCTTTCCGACGGCGTCCTCGAAGTACTTCGCGGCATCACGCTCACGGTCCGGCAAGGCGAGTTCGTCTCGCTTCTCGGGCCCTCCGGCTGCGGCAAATCGACCCTGCTGCGCGTTATCGCCGATATCCTCCCGCCGACGCACGGACGGGCGGCGGTGCTCGGCGCCTCGCCCGCGGACGCCCGCCGGAACCGGGCGCTCGGCATGGTGTTCCAGCAGCCGGTGCTGCTGCCGTGGCTCAGCGCGGAGGAGAACGTGTCCCTGCCGCTGCGCATCGGCAGCTGGGGCACCCGGCACGCCCCGTCGTCCTCCCCGGACGCGCTGCTGAAACTCGTCGGCCTCGACGGCTTCAACCGGGCGCGCCCCGCGCAGCTCTCCGGCGGCATGCAGCAGCGCGTCGCCATCGCCCGCGCGCTCGTGAGCGATCCCAAGGTGCTGCTGATGGACGAGCCTTTCGGCGCGCTCGACGCGATCACGCGGGACCGGCTCAACGAGGAGTTGCTGCGGATCTGGACCCAGGTCCGCCGCACCGTCGTGTTCGTGACCCACAGCATCTCGGAGGCGGTCTACCTCTCGATGCGCGTGGTGGTGATGTCGCCGCGCCCCGCGCGCATCCGGCGGATCGTGGAGATCGATCTGCCGTATCCGCGCCACCCCAAGATGAAAGACACGCCCGAGTTCACCCGGTATTCCGCGGAGCTCCGCGCGGCGCTGGAGGACGCGTCGTGAAGGCGGCCGGGCCCGCGGTCGTGCCGGCAGAAGGCCGCGAAGGCGGCCGGAGGTCCCGCGGAGACGGGGCGATGGGCGTGCCGGTCGGGACCGCGCGCGGGCGTGACAACGGCGCGCGTCGGATCGCGCTGTCGCTGACCGGCATCGTCGCGGTGCTGGCGCTGTGGCAGGTGGTCATGGTGGTCTTCAAGGTGCCGCACTACATCGCCGCGACCCCGCTCGAGGTCGTCGATGCCCTGCGGACGCAGCCGGTGATTCTCGCGACCAACGCGTGGCCGACGATCGTGGAGACGGTCGGCGGCTTCGTTGCCGGCAACGTCATCGCGGTGCTGATCGCGATCGGCTTCGTTCACAACCGCGCCTTCCAGCAGACGGTCTACCCGCTCGCCGTCACCGTCCGCACGCTGCCGATCGTGGCGATCAGCCCGATCCTCGTGCTGCTGCTCGGGAACGGCTATGCGCCGAAGATCGCGATCGCCGCGCTGATCACGTTCTTCCCGACCCTCGTGAACATGGTGGATGGGCTCAACGCGGTCGACGCGCAGGCACAGGAACTGATGCACGTGCTGTCCGCGACCAAGTGGGAGGTCTTCCGCTACGTGCGCTGGCCGACGTCGCTGCCGTATCTGTTCTCGGCGCTGCGCATCGCCAGCACCGCCAGCCTGCTCGGCGCCATCGTCGCGGAGTGGATCGGTTCCAACAAGGGCCTCGGCTACCTCATTCTCGCCGCGACGTACGACTACCGCACGCCGCTGCTCTACGCCACGATGGCGGTCGCGTCGGCGCTCGCGCTGGCGCTGTTCGGCCTCATCTCGGTGCTGGAGAACTACTTCGTGCCGTGGCGGAGGACAGGAGGCGCTTCATGAAGACCGTGCACGAGCTCGCCCGCGACGTGCCCGTCGTCGCCGAGGCCGACGTGGTGGTGATCGGCGGGGGCCCCGCCGGCATCGCCGCCGCGGTGGCGGCCGCCCGGAACGGCGCCCGGACGATGATCCTTGAGCGCTACGGCTACCTCGGCGGCCTCGCGTCCGGCGGGATGGTCCTGCTGCTCGACGACATGTGCGACCGCGGCGGACGGACGGTCGGCGGCATCGGCCACGAGATCGTCGAGCGCATGGCCGCGGCCGGCGGCTGCGTCGTGCCCCCGCTCGAGGAGTGCTTCCGTCAGGACGAGGAGCTGTGGTGGAAGTGGGCGCGCTGGGGGTTCGAGGACTTCTACGCGCGCACGCAGCCGCACCCGACGACGTACGGCGCCTCGTTCGACCCCGAGGTGTGGAAGCAGATCTCGAACGAGATGGCGCTCGACGCCGGGGTGACGCTGCGGATGCATTCCTGGTTCTCCCGGCCGGTGGTCGAAGACGGGCGCATGCGCGCGGTCGTCGTGGAGACGAAGGAGGGACGGCAGGCCGTCGAGGGCCGCCTCTTCATCGACGCGACGGGCGACGGCGACGTGTACGCGGGCGCCGGGGCGCCGCACATCAAGGGCGCCTACATGATGACGCTGGTCCACCGTCTCGCCGACGTCGACACCGCGCGCGCGACGCGGTTCGAGCGGGAGCATCCGGAAGAGGCGAAGCGGCTCAACCACCAGGTGAAGCAGATCTTCGGCGCGTCCTGGGATCTGTGGTGGCTGCACACGCCGCGCGACGGCGTCATCTGGTGCAACACGCCGCACCTCCACGGCCTCGACGGGCTGCGCGTGGAAGACCTCACCCGCCTCGAGGTCGAGGCGCGCCAGCGGTTCGTCAAGGCGGCCGCGTGGCTGCGGGAGCACTTCCCCGGGTTCGAGCGCTCCTACGTCCTGGACGCCGCGCCGCAGGCGGGCGTGCGGCAGACGCGCCTGCTCCTCGGCGAGTACGTGCTGACCAAGGAAGACATCGTGGAGCGGCGGATGTTCCCGGACGTGATCGGCCGCGGCCGCGACTACTACATGCCCTACCGCAGCCTGCTGCCGGTGGGCGTCGACGGGCTGCTCGTGGCCGGCCGCCACTACTCGGCGACGCCGGAGGCGCAGAAGATCAGCCGCGAGATTCCGCCGTGCATGGTGATGGGCGAGGCGGCCGGAACCGCGGCGGCCATCGCGATCCACAAGGGCGTCGAACCGCGGCGCGTCGACGTCGACGCGCTGCAAGAACGCCTCACCGCGCAGGGCGCGATCCTGGGCTCGCCGATCGCCAACACCGCCCGGTATGGGGCGGCGGGGTCATGAACGACGCCGCCCGGCGCGCCGCCGGCATCCAGTACACGAAGGACGGACCGCTCGCGCGGGTCACCATCGACCGGCCGAAAGTCATGAACGCGCTCAGCCGGGCCGCGCACGCGGCGCTGTCCTCCGTGTGGGACGAGATCCGGGACGACCGCGAGGTCCGCGTGGCCATTTTGAGCGGTGCCGGCGGCAAGGCGTTCTGCGCGGGCACCGACCTCAAAGATCCCGACGCCAAAAACGGCGTGCCGTATCTGTGGGACGGGCCGGCCCTCGGGGCGGGCGGCCTGTCGTTCCGGCGGGATCTCCTGAAGCCGGTGATCGCGGCGGTGAACGGCCTCGCCCTCGGCACGGGCTTCGAGCTCGCGCTGGCCTGCGATCTCATCGTCGCGGCCGAGCACGCGGAGTTCGGCTTTCCGGAGCCCCGCGTCGGCTACATGGCGCTCGACGGCGGGATCGCGATGCTCACCCGCCAGATTCCATATAAGGTCGCGATGGGGATTCTGCTGACCGGCCGCCGCGTGAGCGCGCGGGACGGACACGCCGCCGGATTCGTCAACGAGGTGGCGCCCTCGGACGGTCTGATGGCGGCGGCGGAGCGGTGGGCCGCCGACATTATCGCCTGCGCGCCGCTCTCGGTGGAGGGCACCAAGCAGATCGCCATGGAGGGGCGCGACCTGCCGTCGTGGGCGGCCCCGCGGTGGTTCCCGCGCCGCGTGATGGAGGCCGTCGCCTCCGAGGACTCCGAAGAAGGCACGAGCGCGTTCCGTGAGAAGCGGCCGCCGCGCTGGAAGGGCCGCTGATGCCGCCGGGCGCGCCGCTGCCGCTCGAGGGCGTCCGCGTCCTCGACTTCACGCAGATCACGCTCGGACCGATCGCGACGCAGATGCTCGGCGACTTCGGGGCCGACGTTATCAAGATCGAGCGGCCGGGCGCCGGCGATTTCCTCCGCGCGACGCTGCCCCAGCCGGACGGGACGAGCTTCCTCTTCATCGCGGGCAACCGCAACAAGCGCGCGATGACGCTCGATCTGCGCAAGCCCGGCGGACGCGGGATCATGGAGCGCCTCGTCCGCGGCGCCGACGTCCTGGTCCACAACTTCCGGCCCGGCGCGATGGAGAAGCTCGGCTACGGGTACGACCAGGTCCGCGAGATGAACCCGCGCGTCGTCTACGCCATGGGCAGCGGCTTCGGTCCGTCGGGCCCCTATCAATTGAAGGGCGGGCAGGACTGGATCGCGCAGGCGATGGCCGGCTCCTTGATGCGCCGCGCGGAGCCCGGGACGCCGCCGGAGCCGTTCACCGTGGCGGTGTGCGACTGCGCGGCCGGCATGCTCCTCGTCCAGGGCATTCTCCTCGCCCTCATGGCGCGGGCGAAGACCGGCCGCGGGCAGCTCGTGGCCTCGTCGCTCTTCGACAGCATGTTCTACATGCAGCAGCAGGAAGCGGCGTGCATGCTCAACGCCGGCCAGGAGATCAACTGGAGCCGGATGCCGCTCAACGGCCACTTCCAGACGCGCGACGGCAAGTGGATCCTCTTCCTCGGGGCCTTCAAGCAGGAGCCGCTGCGCGACATCAGCCGGGCCCTGCGGCTGGAGCCGCTGCACGAAGACCCGCGCTTCGCGACCGAGCCGGCGCAGTTCGCCAATCGCGCGGAGCTGCAGGCGATCTTCCGGCGCCGGATCGCCGAGCTGACGCAGGAGGAGGCGCTCGCGGCTCTGGAGCATGAGGACATCCTCTGCGCCCCGATCCGTACGCTGGCCGAGGCGCTCCGGGACCCGCAGCTCGCGCACAACGAGATGGTCATCGAGATCCCCGACGGGCGGCGGGGACGCGTGACGACGATCGGCAATCCGGTGAAGATGAGCGAGACGGCGGCCGCGGTGCGGCGGGGCGCGCCGGAGGCCGGCGAGCACACGGACGAGATTCTTCGCGAGCTCGGATACGGCGACGACGAGATCGGGCGGCTGCACTCGGAAGCCGCGGTGTGACTGGCGTGAACTCATCTGGGGGGTGAGCGGCACATGGCACGCGATCGGGTGACGTTTCTCAGTTCGATGATGGGACGCCGCGAATTGCTGCGGCGCGGCGGCGCCGCGGCGCTGGCGCTCGGGGCGGGAGCCGCGCTGTCTGGACGGGCCCCCCGGGCCGAGGCCCAAGGCATGACCGCGATGTCGATGCAGTTCGCCTGGTTCCTCAACTCGCAGGCGGCCGGCGAGCTCGTCTCCATCGCCAAGGGCTACTATCGCGACGCCGGCATCGACCTGAAGATGCAGCCCGGCGGCCCGGCCCTCGATCCGATCCAGGTGGTGGCGGGCGGCGGCACGACGTTCGGCGACGTCGCGTCCATCGGCGTGCTGCTCAACGCCCGAAGCCACGGGCTGCCGGTCAAAGCCTTCGGGACCGTGCTGCAGAAGCACCCGTTCGCGTTCTTCTTCCTGAAGTCGTCCGGGATCCGCACCCCCAAAGACTTCGAGGGCAAGACGATCGGCATCCAGCCGACCGCGCGGCCGCTGCTCGACGCGGTGCTCCAGAAGCACCACGTGGCCAAAGACCGCGTCAAGGTGGTCTTCGTGGGCGGCGATATCGCGCCGCTCGCGACGCACCAGGTGGACGTAATCACCGGGTGGGTGATCGACCGCCTGCCGCTGTTCGCCAACCTGGGACTCGCGAGCCAGATCGGGTACTTCCGGCTGTGGGATCTGGGCATCCGGCAGTACGCGTACACCTACTTCACCACGGACAGCGCGTACAACCAGCGCCGCGACGTGCTCGCGCGCTTCCTGTCGGCGAGCGCGAAGGGCTGGCTGGACGCGCGCGACCATCCCGAGGAGGCCATCGACATCGTGCTCCGCGCCGCGCCTGCCCTCAACCGGGCACTCGAGGTCACGACGCTTCGCAACATGGGCGACTACTTCACGTCCATCGCCACCAAGCAGCACGGCTGGGGCTATATGGATCCCAAGGTCTGGCAGGAACTGAGCGACATCTATATCTCCCTCGACCAGATGCCGCGCCCGGTGAAGCCGGAGGAGATCATGACCAACGAGCTGGTCGTGATGGCAAAGACGCCGAAGGTGTGACGCGCGGCGGGAACGGAGGCCACAGATGAAACGGGATGCGATGGCGCTCTTCACGAGGCCGGTGAGCCGGCGCGGTCTTCTCGCCGGCGGGGCGGCGATCGGTGTGGGGGCGGCGGGCGGCCGGCTGCTCGGCCTCGCGTCGCAGGCGCAGGGTATGACGGGTTTGTCCGAGCAGCTCGGCTGGCTCGCCAACGCGCAGATGGCCGGTGATTTCACCGCGCTCGGGAAGGGCTACTTCAAGGACGCGGGCATCGACCTCAAGATCCAGCCGGGCGGACCCAACATCGATCCGATCCAGATCGTCGCCGGCGGCGGCGTGCCGTTCGGCAACGTCTCGTCGGTCGCGGTCCTGGTGAACGCGCGCTCCCGGGGCCTCCCCGTGAAGGCGTTCGCCACCGTGCTGCAGCGGCACCCGTTCGCGTTCATATTCCTCTCGAAGTCCGGCATCCACACGCCCAAGGACTTCGAAGGCAAGACGATCGGCATCCAGGCCACCGCCCGGCCGCTGCTCGACGCGGTCCTGGCCAAGTACCAGATCCCGCCGGACAAGGTGAAGGTCCAGTTCGTGGGCGGCGACACGCGGCCGCTCATAACCGGCCAGGTGGACGTCATCACGGGCTGGATCATCGATGCCCCACAGATCGAAGCGGTGCGGCAGGCCGGGAGCTTCGGCTACTTCAAGCTCTGGGACCTCGGCATCCACTTGTACGCGTACACCTACTTTACCACCGACCGCGTGCTGAACGACCGCAAGGATCTCCTGGCGCGGTTCCTCGCGGCGAGCGCGAAAGGCTGGGCGTACGCCGCCGGCCATCCCGACGAGGCCGTGGATTGGGTGATCAAGGCCGCGCCGGCGCTGAGCCGTCCGCTGGAGCTCCAGACGTGGAAGAACGAGATCCCGTACCTGTCGTCGCCGCTGACAAAGCAGCACGGGTTCGGCTACATGGACCCGAGCGTGTGGAAGGCGATCAGCGACACCTACTACGGCCTGAAGCAGATTCCGCAGCCGGTGCCGCCGGGCGACGTGATGACGAACGAGATCGTGGAGATGGCCAAGACGCCGAAGATCTGAACCGCCCGGGCCTTACTTTTCCGGGTTGATCAGGTAGGGGATCGCGACCTGCGGCGTCAGGACTTCCCCGCGCGTGTCCCCATGCTCGAAGAACTTATGCCAGCCGGCCTTTTCGAGGACCGCTTCAATCCGCTGCGCGAACCCTTTGTCGGGGATCTGCCAGACGCGCAGAAAGCGATTGGTTTTCCCGTGGTGCCCGTTATGGTTGATGCAGTACCCGACCAACTCGGCGCCGTCTTCGATAAGGCTCTGAATCGTCGGGCTGAGATCGAAGAGGAACTTTCCCCGGTCTTCCGGACTCATCGCCAGCCATTCGGGCCGGTGCTTCCATTCCTCGATGTAATAATACATACACAGAATATACCACTAGGGCGCACCGACCTAGCGGCGGCCACCAACGGATGCTACACTGGCCCAGGCGGGCCCTTAGCTCAGCGGGTAGAGCGCCGGGCTTTTAACCCGGGCGTCGGGGGTTCGAGTCCCTCAGGGCCCACCACCTTGATTCATCGCTCGATGTGCATGCCCGGACGCTCCATGAATGTGCGTCGATTCGCGCCGGCACAGCGTCGTCTAAGGGGGGGCGGTTCCGTGTTGCACCTCGACACCGGCAACACCGGGTTCATGATTCTCTGCGCCAGCCTCGTCATGCTGATGACCCCCGGCCTGGCGTTCTTCTACGGCGGCCTCGTGGGCCGAAAGAACGTCCTGGCCATCATGATTCAGAGCTTTGTGTCGATGGGCTGGACCACCGTCTTGTGGTGGCTCTGCGGATTCTCGATGTGCTTCAGCGGCGACCTGAAGTCCGGCACGGATATCGCCGGCATCATCGGCAACTTTCACTGGGCCTTTCTCCGGGGCATCACCCTGTCCACGCCCTCTCCCAACGACACCATTCCCATGATCGTCTTCTGCGCCTATCAGATGATGTTCGCGATCATCACCCCGGCGCTGATCACCGGCGCCTTCACGAACCGGGTCACGTTCAAAGCCTACATGCTGTTCCTGACCGCCTGGCTGCTGCTGGTCTATTTCCCGTTCGTCCACATGGTGTGGGGCGGCGGGCTCCTCTCCACGTGGGGCGTCAAGGACTTTGCCGGCGGGATCGTCGTGCACAACATCGCCGGGATGGCCGCGCTCGCCTCCGTGTTGTACGTGGGCCGGCGCCGTGCGCCGGAGACGGGGCCGCACAGCATCCCGCTCGTGGCCCTCGGCACCGGACTGCTCTGGTTCGGATGGTACGGGTTCAACGCGGGAAGCGAGTTCCGCGTGGATTCCGTGACGGCGGTCGCGTTCCTCAACACCGATCTCGCCGCCTCGTTCGCCGCGGTGGCGTGGCTCGTGATCGACTGGTTCATCAGCCGGCGGCCGCATTTTCTCGGACTGTTGACCGGCGCGGTCGCCGGCCTCGCCACCATCACACCGGCCGCGGGATTCGTCTCGCCCGCGACCGCGGGCCTGATCGGGATCGTCTCCGGGGTCGTGTGTTACTACGCGGTGGCGCTGAAGAACCACCTGAAGTGGGACGATGCCTTGGATGTATGGGGCGTCCACGGCGTGGGAGGATACCTCGGCATCGTCCTGCTGGGGGTGTTTGCCTCGACGGCTTGGAACCCGGCGTCTTCGGGCGGCGTCGACGGGCTGCTGCGCGGCGGTACGCGCTTCTTCCTCGTCCAGTGGGGCGCCGCCACGCTCGCATCGGCGTGGGCGTTTGTGTTCACACTCGGCATGCTCTGGTTGATCGAGCGGATCACCGCGGTGAAGGTGTCCGAAGCGACCGAGGAAGCGGGCCTCGACGCGGGGATCCACGGCGAAAAGGCCTACGCCCTCGGTGTTTGAGAATGCCCACACGCGTGGAAATCCTCAGCGCACCCGGCGTCGGACGCGGCTACTCCAGCACCACCGCCCACGGAACGAAGGCCGGCGGGTTCGTCTTTGTCACCGGCCAGGTTGCGGTGGCACAGGGACAGGACGGCCTCCGGAATCGCGCGGCCATCGGCGAGATGGGCACGATCGAGGCGCAGACCGTGCAGGTCCTCGAGAACATCAAGGCCATCCTGGAAACCGCCGGGACCTCGTTCGAGTACGTCGTGAAAAGAAACGTCTACCTGACCCACCCCGGGGACTTTGACGCCGTCCATAAGATTCTGGAACGGTACTTCAAGCCGGTGGCGACGACCACCGTGGTGACCGGTCTCATCCCCGTCAGCAGCCGCGTCGAAATCGACGTGATCGCCGTCGTCCCCGACTGAAGCCGGGAGCCGCGCCCGGGCGGGCCGTGACGCCCACGCGATGACGCGTATGGCTAGCGGATGTTGCTGATCGTGTTCTTTACCGTATCATGCTTCGTCTTTAAGGGACCGTGGCGCGGGCGCGCGCCGCACCGGCAGCGGGCCGCGGCACAAGTCCCTCCGGATCGATCGCGGGCGCCCGTCCGAGAATGAGGTCGGCCACGACCCGTCCCGAGCCGCACGCCATCGTCCAGCCCATGTGGCCGTGTCCCGTGTTGAAGAACAGATTCTCGTGCCGGCCGGCGCCGAGAAACGGGGGGCCGGCGGGGGTCATCGGCCGCAGGCACGAACGGTACTCGCCGCGGCTGAAGTCGACGGCATCGGGAAACAGGTCTCCGGCCAGCTGCCGGATGTCCGCGAAGTTCCGCGGGCTCCAGGCCCGGTCGTAGCCGGTGAACTCGGCCGTCGAGGTCAAGCGCAGGCGGTCGCCCATCCGGGACCATGCGACGAGCCACTGTTCGTCGACGCAGGGAACGGTGGGCGCCGGCGCCCCGGTCCGCAGCGGGAACGTCGACGAGTATCCCTTGGCGGGATACACCGGCAGGCCCACGCCGATCGTCCGCGCGACGATCGGACTCCAGGCGCCGAGCGCGAGCACGTAGGCGTCCGCGGTCAGCACGCCGTGGCCGGTCACGGCCGCCGTCACACGGCGGCCGTCCGCGCGAAGCGCCCGCACGCGCGTGCCCGTGTGGAGCGTCACGCCGAGTTTCTCGCGGCACACGCGCGCCAGCTCTTCCGTGAACAGCTGCGAGTCCCCGCTCGAGTCGCCGAGGTCGAGGACCCCGCCGGCGATCTTGTGCTTTACCGGCTCGAACACCGGGTCGAGCTTCGCGATGCCGGCCGGGTCGAGGATTTCCTGCCGCTGTCCGTGCTCCGCCAGAAGGCGCATCTTCTGGACGCCGAGCGCGAGCTCGTGCGGATCGCGGTATAGATACAGCGCCCCGCGCGCGATGGCATGGTAGGCGATATTCTCGCGGCGCACGAGGTCGCCCATGATCGCCAGGCTGTACTGGCTCAACCGCAGCTTGACCAGGGTATTGCGGCGCGCGCGCTCGGCCGTGCACTCGCGAAGAAACCGCAGGCCCCATGCGTAGAGGCGCGGATCCGGCGTGAGACGCAGCCGGATCGCGGTTTGCTGGCCGAGGAGCGATCGCAGCAGCATGAGCGGCGCCCGCGGCGACGCCCATGCGAAGGCGTGCCCCGCGGCGAGGATGCCGGCGTTGCTGCCGCTCGCCTCGCGGCCGACGGCGTCCTGCTCCTCCACGACCGCGACCTCGCACCCGTCCCGCGCGAGATAGTACGCCGTCGTGATACCGATGACGCCGCCGCCGAGAACCAGGACCTTCATCGGATGCTCCACAGCTCGCGAGGCGCGCGCGGTGTCAGCAGTTCGCAGCCGTCGGCGGTGATGGCGACGTCCTCCTCGTGGACGATCATTTTCCCGGGCGCGTATTCCATGCCGGGTTCGATCGTGAGCACCATTCCGGCCTGTAGGACGGTGCGGTCGCCGGACATGTTCGACGGCGGCTCGGTGAGTTGGAGCCCGAGGCCGTGCCCCAGCCGTCCGACGTTGTTCCCGAGCGTGCCGCCTGCCGAGAGCACATCCGCCATGCTTCGCCAGACGTCTTCCGTGGCGGCGCCGGGACGCGCGGCCTTGATCCCGGCCTCGGTGGCGTCCCACACGATCTCGTGTGCCTGCCTGGCCGCGTCCGGCAGATCCCCGACCGCGTAGTTCCGGTCGAAGTCACAGAAGTAGCCGTCGCAGGTCGAGCCGGTATCGATGAAGAGCAGGTCTCCGCTCTCCAAGCGGCGGTCGCGGGGATTTCCGATGATCTCCGGAACCCCGCCGGGCCCGGAGGCGCCCGCGAGGTAGGGGATCGCGTCGGCGCCCCGCTCGGCCAGGTCCGCGCGCAGGCGCCGGCAGGCGTCCCGCTCGGAATCGCCGATGCGGACGCGGGCGGGCAGCGCTTCGTAGGCCTTGCCGGCGATCCCGCAGATCCGGCGGATGCGATCGATCTCCGCCTCGGTCTTGACCATCCGGATCTCCCAGATGCACGGAGAGCCGTCCACCAGCTCCTGCGTTACCCGCGACCGCAGCTCGAGGAACTGCGTCACCGGCATCCGCAGCGCCATCTCCCGGCCGAGCTCGGCCCCGATACGGCCGAACCGCCGCTTGGTCCCGGACAGCGCCGCCGCGAGCAGCGTGGTCCCGTCGTCCTCCGGACGAGGCGCGGGCCACGTCCGGATGTCCTTCATCCACGTCCGCGCCATCACGGGCGCGCCGACCTCCGGGATCACCGCGAGCGGGTCTCCGGCCGCCGGGACGACGACAAACCACGGCCGCGTCGGGCTCTCCCAAAACATCGTGTCGAAGCCGGTGAAATACCGGATGTTCGCCGGCGTCGTGCACAGGAGCGCGTCGAACTTGTGCCGGCTCATGATCGCCCGCGCGCGGGAGAGCCGCCGCTCGAACTCGGCCGCCTCGAAGCCGTGCGCGAATCCGTCGCGCTGCTGCACGCTGTCCTCCGCCGAACAGGCGTTTATGCCGTGAAGACGTCCAGTTGGAGCGGCGTAATGTGGTACCCGTTGCAGGCATTCTGGTCTTGCGGGCACGCCGTCATCGCGACCAGGCAATCCATGTCGGCCTGGAGCTCGATGTAGTCGCCGGGTTTCGAAAGCGGGGCGCGGACCTCGATCTGGCCGGCCTCGTCGACTTCGGTGTTCATGAACACGTTGAACGGATCCGGAATCAAATGCTCCGGGATGCCGTGCGCCTCGAGGACTCCGCGGAGGATCGCGAGACAGCTCGGATGATCCGTGATGCCGAAGCGAATCGGATAGTCGTACGGACTGCAGGCCGACGATTGAAGGTCGTGACGGCCCACCGTGTCCGCGACGATGGTGAGGAGCGGCCGGCACTTGGTGCTGTAGAGCCGGTGCCCCGTGGACAGGAGCCACGTGTGGTTCAACTTGCGGGTGTTGCCCTGGGAGAGGCGTTCGGTGGGGTCGTCCTTCGAAAAGACGACGAGATCGCTGACCTGTTGGCCTTCGAGATCGGTGATCCGAAAGCGCTGCGCGCGCTTCACGAAAAAGGCGAAGCCGCCCCGCGGCGGTACGACCTGCCGGCCATCCACGCGTTCCCCGGCCACGCGCGCCTCCTGATCAGCCCTTCTGCGCGGTTCCCACTCGCATGCTTATGGGACAATTATGCGCGACAGCGGCATTCTCATTTCTGCGGCGCCCGCCAGGGTTTTTTCGGCCCCTGAGACAAGAGGCATGCATGAGTACACCTTCTGCCGGACCCCAATCCACACGACCCGCGGAATCAGTGCCGACCGTGCTCATCCCCGGCCTGCTCTGCACGCCCCGCCTCTACGCGGCGCAGCTCCCGGCCCTGTGGCGGTTCGGCCAGGTCGCCGTCGCGGACCACACGCGCGACGACAGCGTCGCGGGGATCACGCGGCGCCTGCTCGCGGCGGCGCCGCCGCGCTTCGCCCTCGTCGGATTGTCGATGGGCGGCTACACGGCGTTTGAAGTCATGCGCGTCGCGCCGGACCGGGTGGTCCGGCTGGCCCTCCTCGATACCGCGGCACGCGCCGACACCCCGGAGCAGAGCGAACGGCGCCGCGGCCTGATGGCGTGTGCCCGCGAGGGGCGCTTCGCCGAGGTGTTCGAGCCGCTGTTCCAGTCGTGGGTCCACCGGGGCCACCGCGCGGACGCCTCGCTCCGCGAGATCGTGAAGGGCATGGCAGACGACACCGGGCCCGAGGCCTTCGTGCGCCAGCAGATGGCGATCATGACCCGTCCCGACTCGCGTCCCGGCCTCGCGGCGATCCGCTGTCCGGCGCTCGTGCTGGTCGGCGACGGCGACGAATCGACGCCGCCCGACCGCGCGGCCGAGATCGCGGACGCCATCCCTGGCGCACGGCTCGTCACCGTGCCCGACGCCGGCCACCTGACGACGCTCGAGCAGCCCGAGCGCGTGACGCGGGCGCTCGTCGAGTGGATGGAGGCGCGATGAGCGGGATCGAGCGGATCCGTCTCGAAGGCGTGCTGCCGGCGCCGGTGAGCCACTACTGCGACGCCGTCCGGGCGGGGGACATACTCTACGTCTCGGGCATGGTGGCGATGGACCGCGACGGCCGGGTCGTCGGCGCGGGCGACGCCGCCCGGCAGACGGAGCAGATCTTCGAGCACATCTCAAAAGTCTTGGCCCACGCGGGCGCGGACGCCTCGCGGATCACGAGCGTCCTCATCCACCTCACGAACATGGACGACCGCGCGCGCATCAACCCCGTCCGGATCCGGTACTTCGGCGAGCACCGCCCGGCCAGCACGCTCGTGCAGGTCGCCGCCCTCATCCATCCGGACCTGCTGGTCGAGGTCACCTGCACGGCGTACCTCGGGCGATAGGCATCTACTATAATGAAGCAATCCAAGGTCCAAAGGGGGTCGTGAGATGCCCGCGGTTCGACGCGCTGATGCGGTTTGGCAAGGAGACCTGCTCTCCGGATCCGGTGTGGTGACGGCCGGTTCGAGCGGCGTGTTCAAGGAGCTGCCGGTGAGTTGGGTCTCGCGCACCGAGGCGCCCGGCGGCCGGACGAGCCCCGAAGAGCTGCTCGCGGCGGCCCACGCGAGCTGCTTTGCGATGGCCCTGTCGTTTGGTCTGGCGAACGCGAAGACCCCGCCGACCCGTCTCGAGGTGAGCGCCCAGGTGACGTTCGACCGCGTCGGAGAGGGCTTCAAGGTCGTCTCGAGCGCCCTGACCGTGCGGGGACGGGTGTCCGGGATCGATCAGGACGGATTCCGGAAGGCGGCCGAGGCGGCGAAGGACGGCTGTCCGATCTCCCAGGCGCTCAAAAACAACGTCCAATTGAGCGTGCAGGCGACGCTCGAGAAGTAGCGGTCCACGATGGACCGCGTTCCGCAGATCGGCATCGTCGGGTTCGGCGCGATCGGCCGCGGTGTGGCCGCCGGCCTCGAGAAAGGTGTGCCGGGCGCGGCCCTCGCGGCCATCACGAGCCGCGATCTCGAGAAGGCCCGGGCGGCGGCGCAGGCGCTGCTGCGCCACGCGCCGCCGGTCGTCCCGCTGGATGAGAACCTCCGCCGCTCGGAGGTCGTCGTCGAGGCCGCTCCGGCCGCGGCCTTCGACGAGATCGCCACGGCGGCGCTGACCGCCGGCAAGGTCCTGCTGGTCGCGAGCGTCGGCGCGCTGGCCGCCGATCCGGAACGCTACGCCGGTTTCGCGCGCCGCCACCGCGGCACGATCCACGTCGTCTCCGGGGCGATCGGCGGGCTCGACGCCATCTCCGCGGCGGCGATGGGGCCGGTCGAGTCGGTGACGATGACGACCCGCAAGCCGCCGCGCGGGCTCGCGGGCGCGCCGTACCTCGAGGCCAACGGCATCGACGTGACCGGCCTCACCGAGCCGCGCGTCGTGTTTGAGGGCAGCGCGCGCGAGGCCTGTCGCGGGTTCCCGGCCAACGTCAACGTGTCCGCCGCGGTGAGCCTCGCCGGCATCGGGCCGGACCGCACGCGGGTCCGCATCATCGCCGATCCCTCGCTCGATCGCAACATGCACGACGTGGAAGTGGCCGGGGACTTCGGGCGCTTCACCGTTCACATCGAGAACCGGCCGAGTGCGAACCCGCGGACCGGGGTCCTGACCGCGATGTCGATCCTGGCGACGATCAAGCGGCTGGCGTCGCCGCTCCGCGCGGGATAGTCGCTAGTGCACCGTAGCCCAAGTCCCGAGGCAGAAGCAGGAGTTCCGCCCATGGGCCCGTATTCTCGGCTTCAAATTCATCGCAGCATACGTCGCAGCAGAGGTCGCCACATTCATGGACGCAGCGATC